>Ga0247811_1000003_pt1 | contig 283234 bp, 283 predicted proteins | sample UWRJL134311R1_FD_189018 | JGI IMG/M metagenome (GOLD analysis project Ga0247811, IMG submission 189018) | Plant litter microbial communities from Arlington Agricultural Research Station in Wisconsin, United States - UWRJ-L134-311R-1 | ecosystem: Environmental > Terrestrial > Plant litter >...
CCAGTATCTCGGCGCCATGGACCGCGGCCTGCCCGTGCCGGTCATCGAAGCCCCGGCGCGCAGCGGTGGCCGCTATGCCTATGGCCCCGATCCGCGCGAGTTCACCTTCACCAAGCGCCAGGGCCGCATCCCGGAAACGCTCGACCGCATCACCCGCGCGATCGGCCAGCCCGAGGCGCCGTTCGTGGCAATCCAGATGCTCCCGCTCGCCAGCCATCTGCCCGAATTCGTCGCGCGCAACCCGATGCCCGCGCTTCCCGGCGTCGCTCCCCGCCTGTGGATCGGCGGGCGCGTCCAAACCCAGACCCACAACGACCGCGACCATAACCTCGCCTGCGTCATCGCCGGGCGCCGCCGCTTCCTGCTGTTCCCGCCCGAGCAGGTCGCCAACCTGTATGTCGGGCCGCTCGACAATCCGCCGCCGCTGTCGCTGGTCGATCCCGAAGCGCCCGATCTCGCCCGCTTCCCGCGCTATGCCGAGGCGGTCGCCGCCGCGCAGGTGGCGTTCCTCGATCCCGGCGACGCGATCTTCCTGCCCAAATATTGGTGGCACCACGTCGCTTCGCTCGATCCGTACAACGCCATGGTCAATTACTGGTGGGGCGACACGGCCACCGGGATCGAGCGGCCGAACCATGTGTTCCTCGCGGCCCTGCTCGCGCTCAGGCACCTTCCCCCCGGCGAGCGCGCCTATTGGCAGGCGATGTTCGCAACCCACGTCTTCGGCGACGCCCCGGCGCACATTCCCGAGCCGCTCCAGGGCGCGCTCGGCACGATGCGCCCCGGCTTCCGCGCCGCGCTCCGCCAACAGCTCAAGACCGCGTTCCTCAAGGCCCCATGACCTCCGGAAAGAGAGCCTACATGATCCTCCGCACCCTCCTCCTGCTCGCCGCGCTCGGCAGCCCCGCCATGGCGCACGCCGCGGCGCGCGAATGCGCGCAGTCGCCGGGCAAATTGCTCGAAGTCTGCGTGTCGGTCGCGAACGGCGAGGCGCGCTACCAGGTCAGCCGCCGGGGCATTGTCGTGCTCGCCCCCTCGGCGCTGGGCCTCAGCTTCGCCGGAGAGCCCGCCGCCCGCTACACCGTGCTCGCCGCCGTCCGCCGCGGCTCCTCCAACACCGTCTGGGAACAGCCGTGGGGCGAGCAGCGCCTGATCCGCGACAGTCACGCCGAGCTGACCGTCACGCTGAACGGCGATACCCCGCGCAACCGCGCGGTCGACGTTACCTTCCGCATCTTCGACGACGGCATCGGCTTCCGCTACGCCTACGCAATCCCCGCCGGCCAGGCCGTGTCGGTCACCGCCGACCGCACCGAATTCCGCACCGTCGGCGCCTATCGCGCGTGGTGGTACGAAGGCCTCGGCCAGGAGCGCGACGAGTATCTCTACACCCAGACCGACGCGCGCCGCATCACCCTCGCCGAAACCCCGCTGACGCTGAAGGGCGACAACGGCCTCTACCTCTCGTTCCACGAGGCCGCGCTCGTCGATTTCCCGTCGATGCTGCTCGCGGGCGATGGCGCGGGGACGCTGACCGCGAGACTGATGCCCTGGCCCGACGGAATCCTCGCGCGCAAGACCGGCCCCTTCACCACCCCGTGGCGCACCGTGCTGATCGGCGACAGCGCCGCCGCGCTCGCCGACAGCCGGATCGAGCTCAACTTGAACGAGCCCAACAAATTGGGCGACGTCAGCTGGTTCAAACCCGGCAAATATGTCGGCGTCTGGTGGGAAATGCATCTCAACAAGGCGAGCTGGGGCAGCGGCCGCTTCCACGGCGCCAACACCCGCAACGTCGAGGCCTATATAGATTTCGCCGCGAAATACGGGTTCGACGGGGTGCTGGTCGAGGGCTGGAACCTCGGCTGGGACGGCGACTGGATCGCCAATGGCGACAAGTTCAGCTTCACCAGGGCCTACCCCGATTTCGATCTCGCCGCGATCGCCGCTTATGGCAGATCGAAAGGCGTCAAGCTGATCGGCCATAACGAAACCGGCGGCGCGGTACCCAATTACGAGGCCCAGCTCGATGCCGCGATGAAGCTCTATCAGGATGCCGGCGTCTCCGCGGTCAAGACCGGCTATGTCAAGAACAGCGGCGACATCGCCGACGGCCAGGGCGGCAGGCAATGGTTCGCCGGCCAGTATATGGTCCGCCACAACCTGAAGGTGGTCGAGGCCGCCGCCGCGCACCGCATCGCGATCGACACGCACGAACCGGTCAAGGACACCGGCCTGCGCCGCACCTGGCCCAACTGGGTCAGCCGCGAAGGTGCGCGCGGGCAGGAGTATAACGCTTGGGGCAACCCGACCAACCCGCCCGAGCATGTCACCATATTGCCGTTTACGCGGATGCTTGCCGGTCCGATGGATTACACCCCGGGCATCTTCGACATCGCCCATGGCAAGGAAGAGACCGCCCGCCGCGTCCAGTCGACCCTCGCCACCCAGCTGGCGCTCTATGTCGTGCTCTACTCGCCGATCCAGATGGCCGCCGACCTGCCCGAAAATTACGAGGCCAACCTGCCCGCCTTCCAGTTCATCCGCGACGTGCCGACCGATTGGGAAACTTCGGTCACTCTCGCCGGCGAGATCGGCGATTACGTGGTCGTCGCCCGCCAGCAGCGCGGCGGCGGCGACTGGTTCCTCGGCGCGGTGACCGACGAGAATGCCCGCAAGCGCGTCCAGCCGCTCACCTTCCTCACCCCCGGCAAGCATTATGAGGCCCAAATCTATCGCGATGGCCCGGGCGCCGATTACCGCACCAACCCGCTGGCGTTCGAGACCGCGCGGCAGACGGTGACCAGCAAGGACAGCCTGCCGCTCGATCTGGCCCCCGGCGGCGGCGCCGCGGTACGATTTCGTCTCCTCGACTAAGGAAAGCCCGCGACCCGGCTTTAGCGAAACGCTGGCCGCGAGCGGCCGGGCGGCAATCCGGCTGCCGGCTCGGCCTTCTCGATCCGCTTCCGCGTCAAGGTCCGCTGATTTCGCTAGAGACAGGGCTTGCCCGCACTGGCAGGATCGCCCGCACAAGCGAGCGAGAGGATCCACGCAGTGCAGATAATCGAGCGCAATGCGGTGCGCGGATCGCTGGAGCCTAGCAACCATCCCTATCTCAATGGTGCCTGGACTCCGCTGCACGAGGAAGTCACCGCGCTCGCGCTCGACGTGATCGAAGGCGCGATCCCGCACGATATCGACGGGGTCTATCTCCGCAACACCGAGAACCAGCTCCACCAGCCGCTCGGCCGCTATCACCCGTTCGATGGCGACGGGATGATCCACCAGATCGATTTCCGGGGCGGCACCGCATCCTACCGCAACCGCTTCGTCCGCACCCGCTGCTTTGCGGCCGAGCAGACCGCCGGCGGGTCTTTATGGGGCGGCCTGATGGACCGCGCCGGCACCTCGCTCCGTCCCGGTTTCGGCGCGCATGGCGGACTGAAGGATTCCTCCAGCACCGACGTGGTCGTCCATGCCGGCAAGGCGATCTCGACCTTCTACCAATGCGGCGAAGGCTATGTCCTCGATCCCGAAACGCTCGAGCAACGCGGCGTCGCGCCGTGGGTCCCGCTCGACGGCATCTCCGCCCACCCCAAGGTCGACGACCGCACCGGCGAGCTGATGTTCTTCAATTACTCCAAGCACGCGCCCTACATGCATTACGGCGTCGTCGACGCCGCCGGCACGGTGACCAATTACATCCCCGTCCCCCTCCCCGGCCCGCGCCTGCCGCACGACATGACCTTCAGCGAGAATTGGTCGATCGTGAACGATCTGCCGATGTTCTGGGACGCCGACCTGCTCCAGCGCGGCATCCACGCCGCCCGCATCCACGAAGGCATTCCCTCGCGCTTCGCGCTGATCCCCCGCCACGGCAAGACCGAAGACATCCGCTGGTTCGAAGCCGCCCCGACTTACATCCTCCACTTCCTCAACGCCTATGAAGAGGGCGACGAAGTGGTCATGGACGCCTATTTCCAGGACAATCCCCAGCCCGATCCGCTGCCGAACGAGCATGGCTACGGGCACATGATGGCCTATGTCGACGAGCACAGCTTCCAGCCCCGCCTCCACCGCTGGCGCTTCAACCTCGCCGACGGCACCACCCGCGAAGAGCGGCTCGACGACCGCACGCTGGAGTTCGGGATGATCAACAGCCAGGTCGCCGGCCGCAAGCACCGCTATATCTACTCCACCACCAGCAAGCCCGGCTGGTTCCTGTTCAACGGCTTCGTCAAGCACGACTTGGAGACCGGCGAAACTTCGGAGCTGATGCTCGAGGACGGCCGCTACGCCAGCGAAGCCCCCTTTGCCCCGCGTGTCGGCGGTACGGCGGAGGACGATGGCTATCTGGTGAGCTTCATCATCGACGAGAATCGCGGCACCAGCGAATGCATCCTGATCGACGCGCAACGCATCGCCGATGGCCCCGTCTGCCGCATCGCACTGCCGCACAAGATTTCGAGCGGCACCCATTCGCATTGGGCGGATCGGGGCGTGCTGCGGCGCGCGGGCGATGATGGAGCCGACGCGTTCGCAAAGGAAGCGGCGCGGAGGGTGTTTAAGCGGGGCGAATGGTAATCGACATATGCTGTGCTCCGGCGAAGGCCGGAGCCTTGGCCGCTGATGACCAGAACTGCCAACGCTCCTGCCTTCGCAGGAGCACGCGCCCTTCAGAATGGGTCGGTCCTGAAGACGGCTACGCCTTTGGAAACCACGGCAAAAACCCCGAAGTCCGCCGCACATAGGTCTCATACCCCGGCTTCTTGCGCTTCATCCGCCCCTCGGTGGTCGGCACGCCCGACCATTTGATCAGCGTCCAGGTCAGCAGGATCGGTCCCGGCAGCGCCCACAGCCCGGTCCCGCTCTCCGCCGCGATCAGGTACAGGCCCCACCAGGTGCAGGCATCGCCGAAATAATTGGGATGCCGCGTGTAGCGCCACAGGCCGGAATCGAGCACTTTGTCCTTGTTGGCCGGATCGCTGCGGAAGCGCGCCAATTGCCAGTCGCCGATGCTCTCGAACAGGATGCCCGCCGTCGCCAGCGCGGCACCGACGCACCCGAGCGTGCCGACGCCCGGCGCGGCATCCACCTGCCCCAGTTGCACCGGCAGGCAGACGATGAACAGCAACGGCGCCTGCATCGCATAGACCATCAGCAGCGACGCCAGCCCGAAGCCCCAGCCGCGCTTCTCCCTGGCGTGCGCGAACATCTTCTCATACCGCCGGTCCGCGCCATGCTGCCGCCAGCGCCAGAACAGATATCCGCCCAGCCGCAGTCCCCACACCGCGCACAGCCCGAGCAGCAACGTCTTGCGCTGCGGATCGCCTTCGGTCTGGAGCCAGGTGGAGCCCGCCATCACCACCATGCCGATCGCCCACAGGCTGTCCACCGGCGTCACGTCGCGCGTCTTCAGCGTGACTAGCCACATCGCCACAAACAGCGCGATCAGCACCCCGGCATTGGTCAAAAGCAGGGTCATTCCGCCTCCACGATAAAGCTGACATTGGTCGTTGCCGACCCACCGATATTGAGCGTCTGGACGCGCTTCGCGCCCTCGACCTGATAGCCGCCCGCGGTCCCCGAAACCTGCTTCGCCGCGTCGAGCAGCATCCGCACGCCCGTCGCGCCTACCGGATGCCCGCACCCGATCAGCCCGCCCGAAGGATTGACCGGCAGCCGCCCGCCCATTTCGATCGACCCGTCCTCGATCGCCCGCCAGCTTAGCCCCGGCGGCGTCAGCCCGAGATGGTCGATCGCCATATATTGGGTGACCGTGAAGCAATCGTGGACCTCGACCGCGTCGATCTGGGCCACATCGCTGACCCCTGCCCGCGCCCGCGCATCCTCGATCGCGCGGCGCACCTGTGGAAACACGAACGGTTGCCCGGCGCTGTCGGCAAACTTGCGCGCCGCGGGAATCGGCGACGAGCGATGCCCCCATCCGCTGATCCGCGGCAGATCCGCCAGCGCCAGCCCGCGCTTCGCCGCATAGGCCGCGGCCCGCGCAGGCGAGGCGAGGAACATCACCGCGCTGCCATCGGTAACCTGCCCGCAATCCATCTTGCGGATGCGACCCTCGACCACCGGATTGGCGTGGTCGTCCGCCGTGAAGCTCTCGGGCGAGAAAGCATAACCCCTCGTCTGGGCATTGGGGTTGCGCCTGGCATTGCCGAAATTGATCTCGGCGATGCGCATCAGATGCTCGTATTCCAGCCCGTGCCGCCGCTCATATTCGGCGCCGAGATCGGAGAAGACGGCGGGCCAGATGAAGTCGACATCGCCATATTCGTGCCCGTTCCACACCGCGGTACCCAGATGCTCGGCGGCGGTACGACCCGGCACATTGCGCATCTGCTCGATCCCGACGACGCAGGCGAGGTCATAGCGCCCCGCCTCGATCTCGGCGGTAGCGGCGAGGACCGCGATGCTTCCCGAAGCGCACGCAGCTTCATGCCGCGCCGTCGGCAATCCATCGAACGCCGGATCGGCCAGCCCGAACATCCCCCCGAGCAATCCCTGCCCCGCGAACAGCTCGGCCGTGAAATTCCCCACGTGCCCCGTCTCGACCTCGTCCGCATCCAGCGAAGCCGCCGCCAGCCCCTGCCGGACTGTCTCGATAAAAGCGTCGGCGATGTCCGCGCCCGCCCGTGTCCAATTGGCGGAAAAGTCGCTCTGCCATCCGCCCAGGACATAGACCATGCCCGCCTCTCCTCATTGCTTTCGGCAAGTGTGGCCGCAAACGCCCATGCTGGCAATTTGCCCGCGCGCTTGACTTTGTTCGTTCGAACGAACAACACGCGGCGCATGGTATCCCGAGTCCTTCTCGACACGGCAATCGATCAGTTCGGCCGCTTCGGCTTCGAAGGTGCCAGCACGCGCGAGATCGCCAAGCTCTCCAGCACCGCAATGTCCTCGATCACCTATCACTTCGGCGGCAAGGAGGGGCTGTACCTCGCCGCCGCCGATCACATCGCCGAATGCGTCTCCGCCATCCAGGGCCCCGCCCTCGCCGCCGCCCGCACCGCCGGCGAAGCATCGCGCGAGGCCGCGGCGCAAGCATTGCTGCTGGTGCTCGACAGCTTCGCCCAGATGATGATCCGCCCCGAATCAGAACCCTGGGCGCGCTTCATCATGCGCGAGCAGCAATTCCCCACCGAAGCCTTCGAGCGGCTCTACGAAGGCATGATGAAGTCGGTGATGGAGACCTTCCTCACCCTCGCCGCCCGCGCCCGCCCCGACCTCGCCGACCAAGACGTCCGCGCGATGAGCATCCTCCTGTTCGGCCAGGCAATGATCCTGCGTGCCGGTCTAGCATCGGTATGCCGCGTCCTCGGCACCGACCAGATCGACGAACCCGCCTCGGCGCTGCTCCGCGCGCGCCTCCGCGCCAACGCGCTCTGCATTCTCTCGGAGAAACCATGATGGACCGCCGCCGCATCATCATCCTCGCCGTCGTCGCAGTGCTTCTCGTCGCAGGAATCGCCACCAGCGGCTTCGGATTGCTGCGCAGCAAAAGCGGCGGCCCGCTGACGCTCCACGGCAATGTCGATATCCGCGAAGTCGACATGGCTTTCCGGGTGAACGGGCGCATTTCCGGCATTGCTGTCGACGAAGGCGCCAAGGTGACCGAGGGCCAGGTGCTCGCCACCCTCGCCACCGACACGCTCGACAGCCGCATCGCCCAGGCGGACGCCCGCGTCGCGCAGGCGCAGGCGCAGTTCGCCAAGGCGCGCAATGGCGCCCGCCGGCAGGACCTGGCACAGGCCCGCGCCCGCGTCGCCGCAGCCAGCGCCGTGCTTGAAAACGCCGAGCACGATTACAATCGCCGCCAGCCCCTGCTCGCCCCCGGCGCGATCAGCCGCGACGTCTGGGATCAGACCGTCGCCGACCGCGATCGCGCCCGCGCCCAGCTCGCCGAGGCGCAGCAGGCTGCGGCATTGCTTAGCGCCGGCAGCCGCCCCGAGGACGTGGCCGCCGCCGCCGCCGATGTCCGCGCCGCGCAGGCCGCCCGCTCGGGATCGGCCACCGATCTCTCCGACACCCGCCTGATCGCGGCGACCGCCGGCACCGTGGTGACCCGCGCCCGCGAACCCGGCGCGATCGTTCAGCCGGGCGAGACCGTGCTCACCCTCGCTATCCAACGGCCGTTGCGGGTACGCGCCTATGTGGCCGAGACCGAACTCAGCCGAATCAGCCCGGGGATGAAGGTCGAGGTCACCGCCGACGGCAACGCCAAGGCCTATCGCGGCACGATCGGCTATATCTCCCCGCGCGCCGAATTCACCCCCAAGTCGGTCGAGACCGAGAATCTGCGCACCGATCTAGTCTATCAGCTCCGCATCATCGTCGACGATCCCGACGATGCGCTGCGCCAAGGCCAGCCGGTGACGATCCGCGTCCCCGGCGCCCGCCCTTCGCTCAAGAACTGAGCCGGTGGCCGAAGCCCTCGCCTCTACCAACGAATTGGTGAAGCGCTTCGGCGAAGGCGCGCCCGCGCTGGACGGCATCACCATGACCATAGAGCCGGGCCGCATCACCGGCCTCGTCGGCCCCGACGGAGCGGGCAAGACCACCCTGATCCGCATCCTCGCCGGGCTGATGGCGCCCACCGGCGGCAGCGTCGAAATGCTCGGCGGCGCGCCGGGCGACCGGCTCGACGAACTCGGCTACATGCCCCAGCGCTTCGGCCTCTACGAAGATCTGTCGGTGCTCGAGAACCTCAATCTCTATGCCAAAGTCCGCGGCCTGCCCCGCGCCGACCATGCCGATACGTTCCAGCGGCTGATGGACTTCACCGATCTCGCGCGCTTCCAGGACCGGCTGGCGGGCAAGCTCTCGGGCGGCATGAAGCAGAAGCTCGGCCTAGCCTGCGCGCTGGTGAAAACCCCCAAGGTGCTGCTGCTCGACGAGCCCGGCGTCGGCGTCGATCCGATCTCTCGGCGCGAACTGTGGGCGATGGTCAGCGATCTCACCGGACAGGGCATCGGCGTGCTCTGGTCCACCGCCTATCTCGACGAAGCCGAAAAATGCGACGCCGTTTACCTGCTCAACCAGGGCAAATTGCTGTTCGATGGGCCGCCGGGTGACCTCACCGGACAGGTCGCGGACCGCGTGTTCCGCGTCAGCGGTTTCGCCGAGCGCCGCCGCATCTTCCTTACCCACGCGCTCGATCGCGACGACGTGATCGACGGCACGATCCAGGGCCGATCGGTGCGGCTGCTGATTGCGGACAAGGCTGCGGCCCCGACCCCGCAGTCCTTCGACAGCGGCGCGGACACTAGGGTCGCGCCCGCCCCCGCCCGCTTCGAGGATGGCTTCATCGATCGCCTCGGCGGCGGCCCGAGTGGCACCAGCACCCTCGCCGCGCGCTATCGCACCATCGACGCCAGCACCGACTGCGCGATTGAAGCCAAGGGCCTGACCAAACGCTTCGGCGATTTCACCGCCGCGAAGGACATGAACTTCGCAATCCCGCGCGGTCAGATCTTCGGCCTGCTAGGGCCGAACGGCGCGGGCAAATCGACCACCTTCAAGATGCTGTGCGGGCTGCTGACCCCTACCTCGGGCAGCGGCTCGGTCGCGGGGTTCGACCTGCGCCATTCGGCCGCCGACGCGCGCGGCTCGCTCGGATACATGGCGCAGAAATTCTCGCTCTACGGCGATCTCAGCGTCCGCCAGAACCTCAATTTCTTCGCCGGCGCCTACGGCCTCGGTCGCACCCGCACCCGCGACGCGATCGAGGAGATGACCGCGATCTTCGACCTCGGCAGCCGGCTCGACGTCAACGCCGGCACCCTCCCGCTCGGCTTCAAGCAGCGCCTCGCTTTGGCCTGCGCGGTGATGCACGAACCGCCGGTGCTGTTCCTCGACGAACCGACCTCGGGCGTCGATCCGGTGATGCGCCGCGAATTCTGGACTCACATCAACGGGCTGGTCGAAAAAGGCGTAACGGTGCTGGTCACCACGCACTTTATGGATGAGGCCGAATATTGCGACCGCGTCACTCTGATCTACCGCGCCGAGCAGATCGCAACCGGCACCCCCGATGAGCTCAAGGCCGAAGCGGGCAAGCTCGCCAGCCTCGACGACCCGACGATGGAGGACGCCTTCATCGCGCTAATCGAGCAGTTCGACCGCCAGCGCGAAGCGAAGGAAGCGGCATGAGCCAGCGCTTATCACCCCGCCGCGTCACCGCGCTGATCCGCAAGGAAGGGCTGCAGATCCTGCGCGATCCCTCGACCTTCCTGATCGCCTTCGTGCTGCCGATGCTTTTGCTGTTCCTGTTCGGCTATGCGGTGTCGCTCGACAGCAGCCGCATCCGCATCGGACTGGCACTCGAGGACAGCAGCGCCCCGGCATTGCGGCTGGCGGAGGCCTATCAGAACTCGCCCTATTTCGACGTGACGATGGCGCGCAGCATGCCGGTGGTGCGCGAGCGGATCGAAGCCGGCGACCTGCGCGCGATCATCGTCATCCCGCAGGATTTCGGCGCGGGGCTGAAGCGCGGCCGCACTCCGTCGATCCAGATCGTCACCGACGGCTCACAGCCCAACACCGCCAATTTCGCCGCGGCCTATGGCGAAGGCGTCCGCGCCGCTTGGGCCGCCGCCGAAGGGCTGGAGCGCAACCCGAATGCTGCCGCGGCCCCGATCAACCTCTCGCCGCGCTATTGGTACAACCCCGAGCTCAAGAGCCGCTATTTCCTCGTCCCCGGATCGATGGCGATCGTCATGACGATGATCGGCACCCTCCTCACCGCCCTGGTCGTCGCGCGCGAATGGGAGCGGGGCACGATGGAGGCGATGATGGCCACGCCGATCAGCATGGTCGAATTCATCGCCAGCAAGGTCTTCCCCTATTATTTGCTCGGCCTCGCTTCGATGGCCCTGTGCGCCGTCATCGGCGTGTGGGGCTTCGGCGTCCCCTTCCGCGGCTCGATCTTCGCCTTGTTCGCGATCGGATCGGCCTTTCTGATGCCCGCGCTGGGTCTCGGCCTGTTCATCTCCTCGGCGACCAAGAACCAGTTCGTCGCCAGCCAGATCGCCTTGCTCTCGGCGTTTCTCCCCGCCTTCCTACTCTCGGGCTTCATTTTCGAGATCGGATCGATGCCCTGGCCGATCCAGGCGATCACCTACGTGGTCCCCGCGCGCTACCTGATCCCGTCGCTCCAGACGGTGTTCCTCGCCGGCGATCAATGGGGGCTGATCCTGCCGAACATCGGCATTATGCTCGGCTTCGGCGCCTTCTTTTTCGCGCTGTCGTTCCGCGTCACCCGGCGGAGCCTCGACTGATGGGCAGAATCTGGGCGATGATCATCAAGGAGCTGCTCGCGGTGCTGCGCGACCCGAAGTCGCGTATCGTCCTGATCGTGCCGCCGCTCCTGCAGCTGTTCATCTTCACCTACGCCACCACGCTCGACGTCAAGAATGTCGACCTCGGCCTGCTCGACCGCAGCAGCGGCGCGCATTCGACCGAGCTGGTCCAGCGCATCGCCGGCAGTCCCAATTTCCGCCACATCCGCGTCTTCCATTCGACCGATGAATTGCGCGAAGCGATCGACAACCAGCGCGTGATCGCCGCTTTGGTGATCGACGAGGATTTCGACCGCGACCTGACCGCGCACAAACCCGCGACGATCGGCGTGGTGCTCGACGGCCGCCGCTCGAACGCCGCGCAGATCGTCTCGGGCTATCTCAGCGCGATCGTCGGCGGGCTCGGCGCCGATCTCCAGCCGCGCCGGAGCGCCGCGCCGGGCACAGTCATCACCAATTGGTACAATCCTTCGCTCGATTACATCTGGTTCACCCTTCCCTCGCTGGTGGCGATCATCACCTCGGTCGCGGGGCTGGCGGTGACCTCGCAATCGGTGGCGCGTGAGCGGGAGCTGGGGACGTTCGATCAATTGATGGTCTCGCCGCTCAGGATCCACGAAATCCTGATCGGCAAGATGGTCCCGCCGTTCCTGATCGGCATGTTCAACGGCAGCATCTATCTGATCGTCGCGCCCTTGGTGTTCGGGGTGCCGTTCACCGGATCGTTGCTGCTCTTCTTCCTGTCGCTCGCCGTCTATCTGCTCGCGCTGATCGGGCTGGGCATGTTCGTCTCGGCGGCGTCGAAGACGATGCAGCAGGCGTTCCTCGGCGTATTCCTGGTGATGACCCCGCTGATCCTGCTGTCGGGCTATTCCAGCCCGATCGATAACATGCCCGGCTGGCTGCAGACGGTGACCTATCTCGATCCCGCCCGCTATTTTCTGATCATCGTCCAGGGCCTGTTCCTGAAGGCGCTGCCGGCGTCGGCCGTGCTCCACCAGCTCTGGCCGCTGGCGATCATCGCCTGCGTCACGCTGAGCGGCGCGGCATGGCTGTTCCGCGCGCGCATGGAGTGACTCACATGACTCGTTTTCTCCCCCTTCTGCTCGCCGGTGCGGCGCTGTCGGCCTGCACCGTCGGGCCGGATTATCAGCGCCCCGCCAAGCTCGCGCCCGCGCCCCAATGGCTGGAGGCCGGCACGCCCGGCGCAGCCGACCTCACCTGGTGGGAGCGCTTCGGCGATCCGCAGCTTTCCGCGCTGGTCACGCGCGCCATGGCAAGCAGCCCCGACCTCGCCGAAGCCGAAGCACGGCTGGAGGAAGCCCGCGCCAATCGCGACGCCGCCAACGGCGGGCGGTTGCCGAGCGTTACCGCCAAGGGATCGGCGACCGAGAATGTGCTGAGCAAGAACGGCCAGTTGCCGATCGGCAGCATCCCCGGCTTCGAACGCAGCTTTCCGCTGTTCGATCTCGGCTTCGACGCCAGTTGGGAGCTCGACTTCTGGGGACGCCGCACCCGCCAGGTCGAAGGCGCCGGCGCCCGAGTCGAGGCCGCGCAATTCGCACGGCGCGACGTGATGCTGACGCTGATCGCCGAAGTGGCGCGCGCCTACCTCGACCTTCGCGCCGCGCAGGCCGATGGCGCCAGCGCCGGAGCGCTCGCCGACGCCGATGGCGAACTGGCGCGGCTGACGCGGCTCCGCTTCGACCACGGCGAAGCATCGCGGCTCGAACTCGACCGGGCAGAGAGCGCCGCCCGCACATCCGCCGCCGCCGTTCCGGAGACACGCGCGCGCGCCGCCGCCGCATCCTACCGGATCGCCGCGCTTATCGGGGTGCCGCCCGAGCAGGTGACGATCGCGCCCGCGCCCTTGCCCGAGAGCCCCGACGCCATCCTCGTCGGCGTCCGTTCCGAGCTGCTCGAACGCCGCCCTGACATCCGCCGCGCCGAGGCAGAACTCCACGCCGCCACCGCCGATGTCGGCGTCGCCACCGCCGATCTGTTCCCGCGCTTCAGCCTGTTCGGCAGCATCGGTCAGCAGGCGCGCTCGCCCAACGATCTCGTCTCCGCCGGCAGCACGCGGCTCCAGATCGGCCCGAGCTTCTCCTGGCCGATCTTCTCGATGGGCACGATCCGCGCGCAAATCCGCGCCGCCGATGCCCGCGCGGCCGGCGCCGCCGCGCGCTACGAGAAGGCCGTCGTCGGAGCGCTCGCCGACAGCGAGACCGCGATCAACCGCTTCCTCAACGCCCGCGATGCCGCGGCCGAAACTGCCGCAGCATTGGACCACGAGCGCGCCGCTTATGCCCTGGCCGAGCGCCGCGCCGCCAGTGGCGAGGACGACCGGCTGACGCTGGCCCGCGCGCGGGAGTCGCTGATCGCGGTGCAGCGGCGCAACGATCAGGCGGCGGCGGCCAAGGCGCAGGCGGCGGTTGCACTGTTCAAGGCGCTCGGCGGCGGCTGGAACTAGCGCCGCGCCTCCTGCACCACCTGCTCCCGCCCCGACCAACTCGCACGCTGCATCGCCTTCCACGTCCTGTGCAGCCTTGCGTGCCCGGTGCCGAGACCAAGCTCCGCGGTCGAATCCTCCCAAGCGGTCGCCGCATCGACCAGTTTGACCACCCCCGGCCCCGGCGGCAGTTCCTGCGTCCACCCGGTCAGCGCCTGCGCGTTGAGCAACGCCAGCAGCACGGTGGTCAGCGCGATCACGCTCGCGGTCCATCGCAGCGCGCCCGCGCCCTGGTCGGGGTCGTCGGGAAGGTCGGTCGGGAACTCGTAGCTGTCCATCACGCGCTCGAACATTGTTAGCCTCGTAGGGTAGGTATAGTTATGAAGTTTATGCATGTGCGGGTGCGTTTCGCTCGTAAACTTATAAAGAAGCAGCCCCCATTTACCTCTATCAGGTAATTCCTGAGCAATCGAAATCCAACCTTGCAAGCTCAAAAACGGAAGTAGATGAAGGGCGCCACGCCCTCGTACCGCATCGAATCCACCACCAGCATTGCCAGCGCAAGGCCGACCGCAAGCGCGGGCGCCGGGAGCGTCCGGATGCGCTGGGCGTTCTTGGCGATCGCTGTCCAGGGCAATGCGTGCATCGCCAGCCCACCAACAATCAGCACCAGCACCAGCGGCGTGACGGTGGTCGTCGCACCCTGCGCCGGGACAAAGATGCTGCCGAGATAGGCGATCGCATCGCCGAAGCTGGCCGCGCGGAAGAATATCCAGCCGAGCACGACGACATGGAAGGTCAGCCCGATCTTCGCCCAGCGCGGCAGCACCCAAGCCTTGGTCAGCGCCGCGCGCACCCAAACCCGCTCGACGCAAAGCGCCGCCCCGTGCAGCCCGCCCCAGATCACGAAGGTCCACGCCGCGCCGTGCCACAGGCCGCCGAGCAGCATCGTAATCATCAGGTTGCGGTACACGCGATACTTGCCGCCGCGATTGCCGCCGAGCGCATCGATGTACAGATAATCGCGCAGCCATCGCGACAGGCTGATGTGCCAGCGCCGCCAGAATTCCTGCAGCGATTCCGAACGGTACGGCCGGTCGAAATTGCGCGGGAAGCGATAGCCGAGCAGCGCCGCGACCCCGATCGCCATGTCCGAATAGGCCGAGAAATCGCAGTATATCTGGACCGCATAGCCATAGGAGGCCAGCACCAGATCGACCGGAGAATGCAGCGCGGGCGCGGCGAATACCGGATCGACGAAGCTCGTCGCCAGCTCGGACGCGATCACCGCTTTCTTGAACAGTCCCCACACGATCAACAGCAGCCCCATCGAGACCATGCCGCGATTGAGCCGCGGCGCCTGCTGGAACTGCGGCAGCAGATCCGATCCGCGCACGATCGGCCCGGCGACGAGATGCGGGAAGAAGGACATCAATAGCAGGATATCGAGCAGCCCCGCGGCGCGGATGCGGCCCTTGTACACGTCCGCCGCGTAGCTGATCCCCTGGAAGGTGAAGAAGGACACGCCGACCGGCAGCAGCACCTGCATCAGCGCCGAATCCTGCTTGAGGCCCGACAGCGCGAGCGCATCGCTCACCTGCTCCGCGAGGAAGTCGAAATATTTGAAGAAGACCAGGATCGACAGGTTGAGGACGATCCCGCCGATCAGCAGCGCCTTGCGCCTGGGCTGATCGGGGGTTCGCGCGATCAGCACCGCGACACCCCAGTTGAGCACCGCCGAGACGATCAGCAGCGGCACGAAGCGCCAGTCCCACGCGCCATAGAATACCCAGCTCGCGACCAGCAGCAGCAGCTTGCGCCAGTCGTTCGACCAGGCGGTCCAGACAGTCGCGAACACGACAAGGAAGAACAGGCCGAAGGTGAGCGTGGGGAACAGCATGGCTATTGGCCTTGCGCAGCGTGGTTGAGATCGTCCTGCAGCATGCGCGCGAGTGCGATGCCGCCGGGGGTGGTGAAGTGGACATAGTCGCCGCGCATCAGGGGCGGCATCCGGTTGACCCAGCGCTGGGCGAAGCAGGTCCCGCCCATCCGCGCCTGCCAGTCCCAGAACGCCACGCCGAGATCGCCCGCGACCTTGCGCTGGACCGCGCGCACCTGCGCCAACCCCGGCGGCGGGAAGACCGGGGCGACACCTGGGATGGTGCGGCAATTCACCGCGCCGCCGCGCAGCGCCGGATTGCGGCTGAGCGCGTCCGGCGCGCCCAGCAACAGGATCGGCGCGTCACCGGAAATGCTGCGCAATCTGGCGATCTGCGCGCGCAGCATTTTCTCTATTGCCGCAGCATCGATGGTGGGGCCGAACCCTTCGTTGGTCCCGAAAGCAAGGACGATCAGATCGGGGGAATAGGCCTTGAACTCTTCCGCCAGCACGTCGTCCGCGGTGCGGCCGAGGTGCAGCAATTGCGATCCGACAATGCCGACATTGGAGAGCGCCACGCCGCCATTGTCGTGGAAAGTTGCCCAGCTGGTGATCGTCACCGGGCCATGATCGGCGACGACTTTTACCGAGGTTTGCGGCGAAGCGAATTCGAGCGTGGCGCAGCGCGGTTCGGCAATATCGGAGACGAGATCGATTGCCCGATCGCCGTCCGCCGTCCGCACCGTCACGCTCTCCGCGCGGATCCCGGCCATCGCGCAAAGAACGAAGCGGTCGAACGCCATCGCCGGATCGGCGGTCAGCCCGATCATAGCGTCGGGCACCATATTGGTGATCGCGAAGCCCGATACCCCGAGCATCGGATTGCGCGGCGTCGAACCCTTGCCAAAGGTCGCCGCCACCTGCCAGCCAGGCGACATTGTCGCGGTAACGCCCCGCGTGAAATACCCATCATACGGCCGCCCGGGCGGGAGCACGCCCCTGCCGCCATCGCCGTATTGTGCCTGCAGCAATTCGCGCCAACCGCCGGTCAGCACGTCGCCCGCGGTGTGACTGTCGCCGATCTGGAGGATGTGGACCGGGCGTTGCCGCCCCTCCCCGCGCGCCGCCTCGAGCTTGGCAAAATAAGGGCGGAGCGATTCCAGATTGCACACCGGGCCGGTGCACGGCGCGGCGCTGGCGGGAATCGGCAGCAGGGCCAGCAGAAAAGCGGCGAAAAGCTTCACGACTTGGCCGGTGCGGCTTCGAGCGCACGGGTGGCCTCGACGTAGCCGCGGATGCGCTCGCTGAGGCCCCGGGTGATCCAGAGGTAGCCGGTCATCGACATATGGATGCCGTCGCCTTCGCGGACGAGGGTGCGCTTGCCGGTGCGCGGGTCGTCGAGATACGCCGAATATTGCCCCTTGGCGTCGGATGCGAGCGGGCGGGTGTCGATGAAGGGCACGCCGAGCTTGGCCATTTCAGCGGCGTAGAAATCGTTGATCGCGCCGATATCGCCGTCGATCCCGGCCTCGCGCATCCGCGGCAGCCCCACCCAATAGACCATCGCGTGATGGCGGCGGAGCTCGGCGATGAACCCGTCCAGCCGCGCGCCGATCTGCGCCTGCCATTTGGGGCCCATCAACGGGGCATATTCGCCCTTGTCGGTGATGATTCCCTGCACGTCGTTGGCGCCGAACGAGACGACGGCGATATCGATCGGATCGCTCCCGAGCTGCTCGGCGGCTCGCGTCTGCAGGTTCAATCGCTTGTAGCGGGTGAAGCCGGTCGCGACCTGGCTGTACTTCAGCACCTCGTAGCCGGTCTTGGGCAATTGCCGCTGGAGGCCGGACCAGACGCCGTCGCCATAGCTGTCGCCGAACACCGCGATGCGGACCGGACGGCCATTCTTCAGCGTCCGGATGAGCTGTCTTTGCGCGGGCGCGGCGCATTGCAGCGCGGCGGCGACCTCGGGCGCGGTCTCGCTGGGCTTGGCGGACGCCGGGCACGATCGCGCGATTACTGCCGAACCCGCAGAACCGGGGCTGCCGACAAAGCTCAAACCTATCGCGGCCCCGGCGCACACGCCGAGGAGGAGGACCGCGGAGCGGTCCACTATTATGTTGGGAAGCTGCATGTTGTACCCGTCTATTCGAGTGTGTCGTTTAGATACGTCCGGCCCAACGAATAGTCTATAGGTATTTCTTGCTGTGTTGCAGTTATTTCATGTACAGGTTCGTATCTAATCTTGTCACCTCCGAATAAATATAACGTGCACTGCAAGGCTAATTCGGAAGTGCTCCAAATCAGCTGTATCTATAGGCGATTTGGGCGCGAGCATCAGTAATCAGTATTTGATGCCGTTACTGTCGTGCCTGATTTGAAGTGATGTTGCGAAGCGTTTTCAAAATCTCGCCGGGATGCCCGCAACCGGCTTCGGCGTTCCACTTGATCTCGCAGCAAGACCGCGATTCATGCTGCAGATCATGCGCGATGAACCGTGGCATATCTGCGTTGAACGGTTAGCTGGTTCCGCGCTTGCGGAAACGATGCGCGGATCGAGTCGCGAGTCGTTCGCATCAATCTGGTCGAGCGAGACGTTCCTCGACCGGCGTGTAGGCCGAGCGCATGCCCGGCTCGGTCACCACCACGTCGGTTGCGAAATAGGCGACGCCAGTGCCGCTGCGGCGATCGATCCACAAGCCCGAGCGCAGGCCATAGGCATCGCCCGAATGGCCGAAGCGCTGCCGGCCATCGCCGAACGGGTCGTCGCGGCACCCCGCCTGCCTGGTCGCGAGAAAGGTGACGGCGAGGCCGTAGCTGCAGTTGAAGCCGTTGCCGGTGTCGCCATTGCTGCCGTTGAAGGTCCACAAGGGTGTCTCGAGCAGCGCGGCCGAGCGCCGGCTGAGCAGGCGGACGCCGTCCACGCTGCCACGCCCGAGCAACAGCCGGCCGATCCGAGCCAATCCCCGCGCCGAGATGCGCAGGCCGCCCTGGGGCGAGAACATCGCGCCATTGGTCCCTGCCCGCCATTTCCCGAGATCGCACCCGCCATCCGCGGCGGGGGTCACCGTGCAGGCGGGCATCGCTCCGCGATTGTCGTCCTTGGTCGGCTGGCCGTCGCGATAGATGACCACCGCGCGCGCGGCGGTGGCGGGCGTGCAGCTTGCCCAATTATAGCAGGCGTCGAGCTTGAGCGGGCGCAGCACCAGCCGGTCCATCAGCCGGTCGAAGCGTTCGCCGGTGGCACGCTCCATCACCGCGGCGACCACCGGGAAGTTGAAATTGGTATAGGCGAACCAGGTGCCGGGGGCATGGCTCGCGTCCCACGCCCTAGGGTCGCTCAATATTCCGCGCAGGTCGGCGTCGAGCGCCAGGACATAGTCGATCGTGTCGGTCAGGCTCGACTGGTGCGACAGCAATAGTCTGAGCGTGATCGGCGTGTCCGGGAAAGCGGGGTTGCGCAAGCGCCAGCCGAGCATGCCCGAGACATCGGCGTCGAGATCGAGCTTCCCCTGCTCCACCAGCCGCAGCACTCCGATCGCCACCACCAGCTTCGAGATCGAGGCGACGCGCACCGGATCGTCGCCGGTGACCGGGCGCCCGGTGGCGATGTCGGCGGGGCCGGAATAGGCGATAGCGGTCTCGCCGCGCCGGTCGAATGTCACGCGGACGCTCGCAACCGGGTGCGGCGTGGCGGCGATCACTGTGGCGAGCAACAGGCTCATGCGCGGCGTCCTGCAAGAAGTTCGGGCCACGACCCTAGAGGATCGCGGCCCGAAATCGAAACCGGATAAGGCGGCCCGGTGCGGGCCTCCCTAGCGGATCAGAACTTCATGCGGACGCCGCCGCGGAACTGCCGGCCGAGCATGTCCGAATAGGTGCTGTTCGCGGCGAGCCCGGTTTCCGGCACCAGCAACGGCGAGCTGTTGAACACGTTGGTCACGTTGACGAACACCTGCGCTTCGCTCCCGCCGAACCTGAGCGTCTGGCTGACGTTCAGATCGGCGTAGAACAGGCCCTTCACCCGGTTATTGTCATAGGTCGGGAACTGGGTGGTCGAGACCGGGCAGGTGGTCTGGCACTCGATGCCGCTCGCCGAATAGCGGCCCGAGCTGATGCCGCGGCCGGTGACCGTCGCCGAGAAGCTCGGCGTGCTGAAGGTCGCGCTGCCACGGAATATCCACTTCGGCGTGCCACCGCCGTTCGATCCGACGTTGTTGACCGGAATGGTCCCGACGATGCCGGTATCGGCGATATTCTCGATGTAGCGCGTCGCCACGCCCTTCAGCAGGATGCTGCCCTCCTCGCCGATCTGCATGCGATAGGCGGCGTCGAAGTCGATGCCGCGCACCAGCCGGTTGACGAAGTTGAACGGCTGGCTGCGGATCAGCTTGTACGGCGCGCCCGGCAACGAACGAACTGGATCGTCGGTGATGGCAGCGCAATATTCGGTGCGGCCTTCATAGCAGCGGTTGACGATCTCCTGCGCGCTGATCGTGTCGATCGCGCCCGCCAGATCGATGCGGAAATAGTCCGCGGACACCGTGAAGCCCCGCAGGAACCGCGGCGAAAGGACCACGCCGGCGTTGATCGAATTGGCGATCTCCGGCTTCAGCGCCGGATTGCCGGTGACCAGGCCCGAATAGCTGAAGTTCTGCGGCCCGTTGGCGAGATCCGGCGTGAAAGCGGGATTGCGGACCGCGTCGCTGTTCGCGGTGCCCGCCTGGTACAGCTCGTTCAGGTTCGGCGCGCGGATATCGCGCGAGCGCGTCGCGCGGAACCGGATGTCGTCGATCGGCTGCCAGGTAATGCCCGCCTTCCAGGTCGTGACATAGCCCGCGTTCGAATAATCGGTCGCGCGCACCGCGCCGTTGAACTCGACGCCGGCGCCGAGCGGCACCACCGTCTCGAGATAGGCTTCCTTCACATTATACTTGCCGGTGAAGGGCAGGTAATTGCCGACCGACCAATTGTTGGTCGTGCCCGTGGCGGTCACCACCGGCTGGAACTCGATCGGCACGCTGCCGCGGATCTTTTCCTCGCGATATTCGCCGCCGACCGCGATGCTGACGTCGCCCGCCCAGGTGGCGAACGGGGTCAGCGACAGGTTGGCGCCGGTAACGAACTGCTCGAGCACCTGATCGCGATAGGGATCGCCCAGCACATATTTGATCGCCGCGTCGCTGGCGACGCCGATGCCGAGACGGTTGAGCGGCACGCAGGCGGCATCGTTGTTGGTGGTGCTCGCATCGAGATTGACGAGGCACTGGATCGATCCGGTCGCATAGCCGCCCGCGTTGCCCGCCGGGGCGAAGGCCACCGAGGTGGCATTGGCGATGCGGGTGTTGTTCATGATGTTGCGCGCCTGCTCGCGCAGATCGGAGCGGCCATACTGGGCATAGACGTCCCAGTGCGCCGACCGGCCGAACGCGTCGAACCCGCCTTCCGCGCCGATCACGTAGCGCTGCACCTTGCGCTTGTTGTTGAGCGCGCGGAACGGCAGATCGGCCGCCGTCGTCGTGACGCTGATCTGGGTGGTGTTGGCGAGCCGCGCGGCGCCAAGCGTCTGGAGCGCGAAGGCATTGCAGGTCAGCGGCACCGGCGTGAGCGTGCAGCCCGTCGTGTTCAGGTTGAACGAGGCGAGGTTGGGTCCGGCGTTGAAGAATACTTCCTGGCGGTTGTACGAGCCCTCGGCGAAAACCTCGACGCCGTCGGAGACCTCGAAGCTCAAGCGGCCGAAGCCGCCGTAGCGGTCGTCCTTGGGCATCAGGCCGATGCGGCGGCCCGAATCGTTGACCAGCCAGTCGCCACCCTGGGTGCGGGTCGGCACCGCGGCGCCGCCCACGGCCGGGAAGGTGTAGCCGCTGCCGTACTGGAATTGCGTCACCGCGCCGGCCTGCGCGAAATAGAGGCCGCGCAGCGCGTTCGCGGTGCCGCCGGCCGAGACCGTCGAGGCGGTGATGAAGCCGCCCGGCGTCTGGTTGGCGACGCCGATCTGGCGCAGCGTCGTCAGATTCTGCGGCACCGTGAAATTGGTGGTCGCGTTGTACAGCGGGTTGGTGACCGAGACATAGCCGGTGTGGTTCCACGGGCGCTTGTCGGGATCGACTTCGAAGATGCCGTCCTGATGCGCGATCTCGGCGTTGAAGAGGATATGGCCGCGGCCGCCCGCGAACGAGGTGCCGCCGGATATGCTGCCCGAATAGTTGAAGCCGTCGCCGACGGTGGTGATGCCGGCATCCGCCTCGACCCGGATCCCCTCCATCTTCTTGTTGAGCACGAAATTGACGACACCCGCCACGGCGTCGGAGCCATAGGCCGAGGAAGCGCCACCGGTGACCACTTCGACGCGGTCCACCAAGGCCTGCGGAATGGTGTTGATATCGACCCAGCCGAAGATCGTCGAGCCGACCGAGCGGCGGCCATCGAGCAGGATCAGCACCCGGCCTTCGCCGAGGTTGCGCAGGTTGAGCGCGTTGATGCCCGCCGAGCCGTTCGAGATGTTGAGGCGCGAGTTGGCTGGCTTGGTCGAGCCCGCGAGCTGCGGCAACTGGTTGACGAAATCGGCGATGTTGTTGGTCGGCGAGGTGTTGTCGATGTCCTGCTTCGTCAGCACGGTGAGCGGCGTCGGCGCCTGGAACCCGTCGCGCACGACGCGCGTGCCGGTGACGGTAACGACCGGCTCTTCGTCGCCCGTCGCTTCGGCGGCAACCTGCGCTTCGGCATCCTGCGCGAAGGCGGCGACCGGCAGCGCGGCGGCGAGCGCGGCGATTGCGCAGCCCGAAACCAGCGCCAATTTGAACACGTTACCACCAGCCATGTCGAATACCCCCTGAAACCCGCAAATTGCCCTGCGTACCTGGCCCATTAAGTAACAAGAATGTTGCAGCGCGCCATAGTTTCTGTTGGCCGGGCCATAACCTCCCGGCATCTTTTGGGGCATGCACCCCCCAAAGCGTAGCGCCGGGGCAACACTGTCGGCATTGACGTATCCGGCGGGGCAGCCGAGCGTGACGCGGGACAGCGCCTGGGGAATTTTAATGCAGCCAGTTTTCGCGAATATCCGGCGGTGGGCGGCGTGAACGCGGCCCCGGTGAACGCGAACCCCGCGCGCGCGGTGATTCCGCCGCCCGCGGTGAAGCCCGGCATCGGGCGGATGGCGCTGTACGTGCTGCTCGGCTTCTCGGCGGGGCTGCCCTTCTATATGTTCTCGACCGTGCTCAGCGTGCGGCTGGCCGAGCATGGCGTGGCGCTGGCGGTAATCGGCTTCTTCGCCTGGGTGCAGTTGCTGCCGACCTTCAAATTCCTGTGGGCGCCGCTGCTCGACAAATATGACGTGCCGGGCTTCGCGCGCTTCTGGGGCAAGCGCCGCGGCTGGATCATGCTGTCGCAGCTCGGCATCTTCACTTCGATGGTGGCGATGGCATTGACCTCGTCGGACGCCAGCCTCTGGGTCACCGCGCTGTGGGCGGTGCTGCTGGCCTTCTGGACCACGACGCTGGAAGTCGCGGCCGATGCCTGGCGTATCGAGCTCGCCCCCACGCCGGAGGAGCAGGGCCCGGTCGCGACCTCCAATCTGTGGGGATATCGCACCGCGATGGTGGCAGCGGGCAGCGGAGCGTTATTCTTTGCCGATCCCGCGGGCGGCGTCGGCGTCGCGCTGGCCAATTTCGGTATCATGCCGGGGTGGACATCCTCCTATCTATTGATCGCGGCCGGCGCATTTCTGCCGCTGCCGATCCTCGCATTGCTACCTCGTCAACCCGGCTGCTCCGGTGCCCGCGTTCCGGCATTGTTGTCCGGAATCGGCGCGAGCATCGTCATTTTGCTGGCGATCGTCGCGATAACGGCGGCAGTCGGGTGGCTCATTCTGACCGCCGCAGCCGGTATCGGCATCACGTCCGACACCAACGTGCTCCCTTGGGTGCTGGCAATCGCAATGGCGCCCTTCATCGTTCTCGCGTTCGCCCTTCCCTGGATTCGGGACGCCAAGCCGACCGATCCGATCCGGGCCTCCGCCGCGGTCGGCCCCTATGCCGATTTCTTCTGGCGCTATGGTTTCCTCAGCATCGGGGTTCTCGCCTTTGTCTCCGTCTATCGGATGGGCGATGTGCTGGCGCTCAACCTGTCCAAGCCGATGATCCTGGGCCTCGGCTACACCAAGTCGCAGATTGGCTGGGCGGACAATATCGTTGCGCTTGGCTCAAGCATCATCGGCGTCGGCCTCGGCGGGCTGATGGTCACCAAATGGCGCTGGGGCGTCACGCTCAGCGTCGGCGCTTTCTTCGCGGCGCTGGGCAATTTCGGCTTCGTCTGGCTGGCGCATATGCCGGTCGACCAGAACACGCTCTATATCGCCACCGCCGCCGACCAGTTCGGCAACGGCATGGCCGGGGCGGTGTTCGTCGTCTACCTCTCGATGCTGTGCAACCCGCGCTATCCCGGCGCGCAATATGCGTTCCTGTCGGGCTTCGCCTTTCTTCTCGCGCGGCTGCTTGCCGGCGCGGGCGGGTCTATCGTGACCAGGCTGAACCATGCGGGGTATAACGGCTTCGATGTATTCTTCTACGCCTCGGGCGTGATCAGTCTGGCCGCCCTCCTGTTCCTGCCGCTGATCGCCCGGGCCAAGGCGAGGCCGGACGACAGGGTATGATCGAGCAAGCCTTCGCACCCGCCGCCGCCGCGATTTCCGATGGGCGGATCCCCGCCGCGACGCTCGGCGTGATCGATGCCGAAGGGCGCCGCTACACCACCTGCGCGGGCATGGCCGCGCTGGTCCCCGAGCGGGAAGCGCTGACGCTTGGCCATTGGTTCGATCTCGCTTCGGTATCGAAGGTGATCGCCACCACGACGATGATCCTGCGGCTCGCCGACGAAGGCGCGCTCGATCTCGATGCGCCGCTCACCGCCGCGATCCCCGATCTGCGCCAATATGACCCCGCGGGCGCCTATGAGCGCACCCTCACCTTCCGCGACTGCCTCGCGCATCGCACGCTGCTTCCCGCGGTCGAGCCGATCTACACCTATGGCGACGATCCCGCCCGCCTGCGCGCCTTCGTCCTCCAGCGCGAATGGAGGCACGTCGGCGAGCCGGTCTATTCGGACATCAACTTCATCCTGCTCGGCATCGCGATCGAGCGGATCACCGGCAAGCCGCTCGGCGCATGGGCGCTGGGCGACGGGCTGAGCTACGGCCCGCCCCCCGGCCCCGCGGTCGCGACCGAGCGCTGCATGTGGCGCGGCCGCGTGCTCAAGGGCGAGGTGCATGACGAGAATTGCGCGGCGATGGGGGACCAGACCGGGCATGCCGGGTTGTTCGGCACTGTCGACGGTGTGCTCGATTTCGCGTCAGGGTTGCTGAGCGGCGCTTCCTCGCCCGCGCTGATCGAAGCGATCCGCACCCCGCAATATTCGCACCGCACCTGCGGCTGGGAACGCAAGTTCGCGGGCTGGCCGGGCGGGCAGGCCTGCTCGGACGAGACGATCGGCCACACCGGCTTCACCGGCACCGGGCTGTGGGTCGATTTCGAACGCGGGCTGGCATGGACCCTGCTCACCAACCGGGTCCACCCGACACGGCATTTCGACAGCGGGATATTCGCCCTGCGGCCCGCGATCGGGGACGCGGTGGCGGCGGCATTCGGCAAATAACTCCCCTCCCGCTTGCGGGAGGGGTTGGGGAGGGCCTGTCGAAACAGGACCATCGCCTGTGGATTCAGTTCGCCTCGGCGATCAGCACCAATGCGGCGTCCATATATTTGGTCGCGCCGGCATCGGCGGGGACGTCATTGGCGAAGATCGAGAAGGTCAGCGTGCGGCCGCTCCTGGCGATCATATAGCCCGAGAGCGCGTTGGTGGCGTTGAGCGTGCCGGTCTTGGCGAACAATTTGCCCTCGAGCGAAGTCCCGTGGAAGCGCCGCGACAGCGTGCCCTGGACGCCCGCGATGGGGAGGGTGTCGCGCCACGCCGCGCCCCAGGGCTGGGCGGCGACCCAGCGCAGGAAGATAGTGGTGCCGCGTGGCGAGACGCGGTTGTAGCTCGACATGCCCGAGCCGTCCGAAAAGTCGTAGGCGGTGCGCGGGACGCCCGCCGTCGTCAGCATCGCACGGATCGCCGCGACGCCGTCGGCGATCGAACCGGTACCGTCCCGGAGCCCGACCCGGCGCAGCATCAGCTCGGCATGCAGGTTCTGGCTGATCTTGTTGATGACGGTCAGATCCCCGGCCAGCGGCGGCGGGGTGAGGCTCGCCAGCGGCAGCGGATAGGGGGCGCGCGCGGGTGGCGTGCCCTTGCGGACCGCGGGGTCGTCGGCCGGGGTGAGCGGACGGTGGCGCGCGGAGACCGCGCCTCTAACGCGGACGCCCCGCGCCTCGAGCAGGGTGCGGAAGCGCCACGCCGCATAGTGCGCCGGATCGTCGATGCCGAAGCGGAGCAGCTCGGGCTTGGCGCCCACCGCGATGGTGCCCGTCAGGCGGATCGCCATGCGGTTGGGCTCGCGGTCGAACTCGAGCGCGGTCTCGCCGCTCGCCACCGTGACCGCGCGGTTGTCGATCGTGTAATAGGGCAGGACAGCGAGCGTCGGCGCCTCGCCGATCGCGCCGGGGGTTACCATCAGCGGCAGTTCGTTGTCGTCCAGGGTGAGCGCCGAGGTGGCGGTTCCCGATCGGGTGGGGATGTTGTTCCAGCTCATCCCCGGGCCCCAGCGCTGGTCGGGATAGAGCGTGTCGTCGCCCACCACGTCGTGGACACGCCTGGTCCGCGCGGCGATCGCGTCGGCGAGGGTGGCCAAGCAATTCACCGTGCAATCCGCGGCGCTCGACAGGCGGGCGTCGCCATGCCCCTCGAGGATGACGTCCCCGCCCTCCAGCCGCACCGCCGCGCCGCCGGCCGCGTCGGGCGCGGTCACGTCGAGCGTGGCGAAGGCGGCGGCGGTGGTGAACATCTTGGTGTTCGAGGCGGGGATGAAGCGCTGGTCCGGATTGAGCGCGACGATCTCATGCCCCTCCGCATCGGTGACGACCAGCCCGAAGCGGGTGCCCGGCGCGGCCTGGGCCAGCGAGGCCTCGACGCGCTGCTGGAGCGGGAGTTCCTGCGCGGCGGCGGGGGTGGCGATCAGCGCGAGCGCGAGGAGGATTGGTCTCATCGGCCGAACCTAGAGGCAAACCGCCCCAAGGCAACGCATACAGAGCGTTGGCGCGGGCATAACCGCTGCGCATGGCGGGGTTGCCCGAGTGCCGCCCGGCCTACAGGATGCGCGGATGATCTGGCGGACCCTGATGTTCGTGGCCGGCCTCGCTCTTGCGCAGCCAGCCCTGGCCCAAACTACCGACCTGGCGGAGGCGCTGGCGCTGCCGGTGGCCGGCGGACTGACCGGCGCGCGCGACACGATGCGCTTTGCGTGGGTGGAGAATGCCGCCGGCGTACGCAACGTCTGGGTCGCCGACGCGGGCAAGCCGGCGCGACAAGTGACGGCGTACACCGAGGACGACGGGCAGCTCGTCTATGACGTCACGCTTAGCCGCGACGGCCGCAATCTCGCCTTCGTGCACGGCGGCGACGAGGAGTTTCCCGACGATGCGATCCCCAACGCGAACGCGGAGGCGGTGCCGCCCAGGCAGCAGGTGTTCGTCGCATTGGACGGCGCCGCGCCGGTGCTGGTCGGCGACGGGCATTCGCCGGTGTTCGATGCCGGCGGCGGGCGGATCGCCTTCACCCGCAAGGGCGAGCTGTGGCTCTGGGAGAAGGGCGCCGCGCGCAAGCTGGCGACGGTGCCGGGCGAGCTGACGCGGTTGCAATGGTCGCCCGATGGATCGCGGCTGCTGTTCGTCGCCAATCACGACGACTACAGCTTCGTGGCGTTGCTCGACGTGGCCGGGGCAAGGGTGCGGTTCATCGAACCGGGGCTGGGCTTCTCGGTCGAGCCGGTGTTCTCGCCCGACGGCAGCCAGATCGCCTTCATCCAATACGCCGATCCGCCACAGGGCGCCGCGCGCGATGCCGGACCCTATTGGTCGCTCCGTGTCGCCGATGCCGCCACCGGCAAAGCGCGCACATTGTGGACCGCGCCGCAGGGCATGGGCGGGCGCTATTTCGGCACGCGCAGCCGCAACCTGTTCTGGAGCGCGGGCGGCGAACTGGTGTTCCCGTGGGAGCGTAGCGGCTGGATCCATCCCTATGCGATCGACGCGGAAAAGGGCGGAAGCGCGCGCGAGCTCACCCCCGGCGCGTTCGAGGTGGAGACCTTCCTGCTCGATCCCGACGGCAAGTCGCTGACCTATGCCGCCAACGCCGAGACCAGCGACGAGCGCCGATTGTGGACGGTGCCGATCGCGGGCGGCAAGCCCGCGCGGCTGGTGCCGATCGGCAACCAGATCGAATCCTTTCCGGTCAATGGCGGCAAGGCACTGGCCTATATCGCGACCGATGCGAGCCATCCCGCGCATCCGGTGCTGCTCGATCACCTGCCGATACCGTTGCACGCCGCGCCCGAGCTGAAGGGGGCGGTGACGCCCGAGGCGGTGGCCTTCAAGGCCGAGGATGGGGTGGCGGTCCATGCCCAGCTGTTCCGCGCTAGCGGGCCGGGCAGGCATCCGGCGCTGATCTTCGTCCATGGCGGGCCGCGGCGGCAGATGCTGCTCGGCTTCCACGCGATGGGCTATTATTCGAACGCCTATATCCTCAACCAGCATTTTGCCGCGCAAGGCTATGACGTGCTCGCGGTGAATTACCGCAGCGGCACCGGATACGGCCAGGCGTTCCGCGAGGCGCCGGGAATCGCGCGCGACGGCGCCAGCGAATATCGCGACGTGATCGCGGCGGGGCACTGGCTGGCGGCGCAGGGCCATGTCGATCCCGGCCGCATCGGCATCTGGGGCGGAAGCTGGGGCGGATACCTCACCGCGCTGGCGCTGGCGCGGGACAGCGGTCTGTTCGCGGCGGGGGTGGACTTCCACGGCGTGCACACGATGCTGCGCAACCCGCCGGGCAATCTCTCGCCCGAAGCGCAGGCGGCGGCACGGCAGTTGCAGTGGAGCTCCTCGCCGATGGGATCGATCGAGAAATGGCGATCGCCGGTGCTGCTGGTCCACGGCGACGACGACAAAAACGTCGATTTCGCGCAATCGCTGCTGCTGGCGCGCGAACTGGCGGCGCGGCGGGTGCCGTTCGAGCAACTGGTATTCCCGAACGAGCGCCATGAGTTCCTGCGCCATGCCAGCTGGCTGGCCGCCTATCGCGCGGCGGATGCGTTTCTCGACAGGAACCTGATGAAGAAGGATTCGCGATGAAGTGGCTGCTGGCGCTGCTCGCGGCGCTGACCGCGTTGCCCGCCGAAGCGCAGATCGTGCTGATCCAGGGCGCGCGGGTGTTCGACGGGCACAAGGCGCCGGTCCGCGACGTGCTGGTGCGCGGCGACCGGATCGTCGCGGTGCGGCGGAAGGTAAAGCCGCCGGCGGACGCGCGGATCGTGGACGCGCGCGGGCTGACCCTGCTTCCCGGGCTGCACGACCTCCACATCCACACGCCGAGCGAAGCGTTCGCCTCGCGTGAGGCGATCGCCGATGGCTATGCCGCCTATCTGGCGAGCGGGATCACATCGGTGAACGAATATTCGGTCGCCGGGCCGATGCTCGCGGGCATCCGCGCGCTGACCGGGCCGGATGGCGCCCAGGTGCCGCATCTTCAGCTGGCGATCCGGCTGGGCGTGCCGGGCGGGCACGGCACCGAATCCGATTTCACCAACGGCATCACGCTGCAGGTCACCAATCCCGCCGAAGCGCATGCGGCGATGGCGCGGGCGCTGCCGTACCGCCCGAACCTGATCAAGGTGTTCGCCGATGGCTGGCGCTACGACGATCCCGAGCGCGGCAACCGGGCGAGCATGAACGAGCCGACGCTCGCCGCGATCGTCGCGGATGCGCACCGCACGGGTATCCCGGTGGTAACGCACACCGTCACGCTGGCGGGCGCGAAGATCGCGGCGCGGGCGGGCGTGGATGCGGTGGTCCACGGGATCGGCGATGCTTTGGTCGACGGCGAGCTGATCCGGCTGATGAAGCGCCACCGCATGGCCTATGTGCCGACGCTGGCGGTCTACGAGCCGCAGCAGGATCGCGCGATGCTGCCCGAGGAATGGCGCATCCTCCGCCCGCGCCAGCGCGCCCGCGAGGAGGAGCGCCGGGCCAAGCCGGCCGCCGAGGTTCCGCCCTATGTTGCGCGGCGCTGGGAGATCATGCGCGAGAATGTGCGGCGGCTGCACAATGCCGGAATCCCGATCGGCGTGGGCACCGATACCGGGATCGGCGGGGTCTATCCCGGCTGGGCGGCGCTGCGCGAGATACGGATGCTGGTGGAATTGGGCTTCACGCCGAACGAGGCGCTGACCGCCGCCACCGCGACCGCCGCGCGGATATTGCGGCAGGGGCGCGGCCATGGCCGGATCAAGCCCGGACAGCGGGCCGATCTGGTCCTGACCGGCGGCAAGCCCGACGAACGGATCGCGGATTTGTATGACGTGCGTCACGTGTTCGTCAGCGGGCGCGAGGTGGATCTGGTGGCGCTGCGGGCGATGATCGCGCGCTAATTCTCTCTCCCATCGGGAGAGGGAGGGAGCCGACGAAGTCGGCGGAAGGGTGAGGGTGATGAAGTCCAGATGTCACCCTCACCTTCACACGCCTTCGGCGCGGGCCCCTTCCCTCTCTCGATGGGAGAGGGAGATTACGCCTCGTCCGCCGCGCGGTACACCGCTTCGTCCAGCTCGCCTTCCCAACGCGCCACCGTCGTCGCCACGGTAAGGTTCGCGCTGGCGCTCGGCACGGTGCGGGTCATGTCGAGCAGGCGGTCGAACGGCAGGACGAAGCCCACCACCAACGCGGTCTGCTCGGGCGCGATACCCACCGCCGACAGCACCGCCGCCAGCATGAACAGCGACGCCGAGGGAACCGGCGCGGTGCCGAACGCCGCCAGCGCGCCGGTCAGCAGCACGAGGCCGTAGACCGCGGGGGTCAGCGGCGTGCCAAACGCCTGCAGCGCGAACATGCTGAGCAGGCCGACGTACATCGCGGTGCCGTCCTTGCCGATGCTCGCGCCGAGCGGGAGGACGGTGGAGAATACCGGGCGGCCGACGCCGAGGTTCTGCTCGGCAACGCGCATCGCGACCGGCAAGGTTGCGGAACTGGATGCGGTCGAGAAGGCCACGACCAGCGCATCGACGATGCCGCGGAAGAAGGGGAACACCGGCAATCTCGCGGCGAAGCGCAGCAACAGGCTGTGGACCACGACGATCTGGATCAGCGATCCCACCACCACCGCCAGCGCCAGCCAGCCGACGTTGACGAACACCGCCGCGCCGTTCGCCGCCACCGCATTGGCGATCAATGCGAACACGCCAAACGGGGTGGCCTCCATTACGAGTCCGACGACCTTGAGCAGCACCGCCGACAGCGACTGGAGCAGCCCGGCGAACGGCTTGCCCGCCTCGCCCGCCACCACGGTTCCGCAGCCAATCAGGATCGCGACGAAGATCAGCGCGAGCATGTCGCCCTTGGCAAGCGCCTCGACGATGTTGAGGGGGATGATGCCGATCAGTTGGCTGTACGGCGTCACCGGATCGCCGAGCGGGTGCGCGACAGCGGTGCCGAGCGGCGCGCCGACGCCGGGCTGGAGCAGCGTCGCGACCAGCATCCCGACCGACACCGCCACCGCGGTGGTGAAGGCGAACAGGCCGATGGTCCGCCCGCCAAGGCTGCCGAGCCGCTTGGGATCGGCCAGCGCGGTGATCCCCGAGGCGATCGTCACCAGCACGATCGGCGCCACCAGCATCCGGATCGCGCGGACGAACAGATCGCCGAGGAACGCGACATAGGGCGTGGCGCTGGGCCAGACGAACGCGAAAACCAGCCCGAGCGCGAGCGCGGCGAGGACACGTTTCCAAAGCGCGATGCGGAACCAGATCACTTGCAGCGCCCCGCCGGCTTGTGCGGCAGCGCGCGGCCGGCGGCGCGGCCGGTCATCGCGCCATTGTCGACCGCGACCGAACCGTTGACGACGACCGTCCGCACCCCGGCGGCAAGCTCGGTCGGATGCTCGTAATCGGCGCGCGAGGCATAGGTCTTGGGATCGAACACCACCACGTCGGCAAACGCGCCCTTGCGCAAATGCCCGCGGCCTTCGAGGTGGAACCAGTCCGCCGGAAACGCCGAGCTGCGCTCGATGAATTCGCGCAAGGTCAGCACGGAATCGGCGACCACATATTTCGCATATTTGCGCGCATAGGTGCCGTAGACGCGCGGGTGGCCGGGCGAGGCGTCGGAATCGGTCATTACCCAGGGCCGCGCCATGAAGGCGGCGATATCGGCCTCGCTCTGGTTGAACGAGACCACGCCGGGATCGGCGATGCGGATCACCGCGATGGCGGCGGCGACCGGATCGACCTTCATCGCGCTGGCGACGGCGGCGAGGGTCTGGTTGCGGTATTTGCCGTCGGTGATCAGGAGCTTCTCGGGGCCGCCGCGCTTGCGCATATTCTCGGTGATGTCGGTGCGCATCCTGTCGGCGAGCGCGGGGTCGTCGAAGCGTTTGAGCAATGCCGGGCGTCCGCCGTCCTGCGCCCATAAAGGCACCAGCGAGGCGACCAGGCTCGTGCCGCTCGCGGACCAGGGATATTGGCTGGCGGTGACGTTCAGCCCGGCCGCGCGCGCGGCCTCGATGCGCGCAATCACCTGCGGCGCCTGCCCCTGTACGTCCACGCCGAGCGCCTTGATGTGCGAGACATGGACCGGGATATCGGCCTCGCGCGAAATCTGGATGATCTCGTCGATCGCCGCCATCAGCCCGACGGTGTAGCTGGATTCGTCGCGGACATGGCTGTCGTAATACCCGCCGTGGCGCGCCGCCACGCGCGAGAGCGCGACGACCTCGCCGGTCTTCGAAAAGCTCTGCGGCGCGTAGAACAGGCCGGTCGAGAGGCCGAGCGCGCCGTGGCACATCGCGGTATCGACCATCGCTTCCATCCGCGCCAGCTCGGCGGGGGTCGGCTCGCGCTTGGCCGCGCCCACCACGGCCCCACGGATCGAACCGAAGCCGGTATAGGTCGCGTAATTGATCCCGACCTTTTTGGTCCGCGCGCTGGCGAGTACCTTGCCCACGTCGATCGCGCCGCCGCCATCATTGCCGATGAAGGCGGTGGTGACGCCCTGCATCAGGAACATCGGGATCAGCCGCCGCTTGGCGTTCGGGCTGACCAACGCTTCTTCCATATGCGTATGCGGATCGATGAAGCCGGGAGCTACCACCATGCCCTTCGCATCGATCACGCGCGCGGCGGTCACATTGGCGTGCTTGCCGACCGAGACGATGCGGTCGCCCCGAATCGCTACATCGCCGGTGAAGGGCGCGTCCGACCCGGTGTAGATCGTGCCGCCGCGGATCAGCAGATCGACGCCAGGAACCTTTGGTGCGGGCTTGGGCGCGGGCGCTGCTCCAAGGGTCAGGGTGGCGATCCCGAGCAGCAGCGCGACTTTCATGGCGTTCCCCAAAATCCTGATGTGGGCGGCGTCATCCACCCGCCTTCGTCGCGCACCCCGCCCGGGCGATCCTCCGCCAGCCAGACCGGACCGTCAAGGTCGGCGAAGTCCGAGAGGCGCGCGACATGCAATGCCGCCGCGATCGACAGCGACGAGCTGACCATGCAGCCGGTCATCAGGCCAAGGCCGCGCACGCGGGCTGCGGCGGCGAGTTCGAGCGCGGCGGTGAGGCCGCCGCTCTTGTCGAGCTTGACGTTCACCACCTGATATCGCCGCGCGACCACATCGAGATCGGCGGCGGTGTGCACCGACTCATCCGCGCAGATCGGCACTTCGGGCTTGAAGCCTTCGAGCCACGCGTCCTCGCTCGCCGGCACCGGCTGCTCAAGCAGCGCGACCTTCAGCCGCGCCAGTTCCGGCTGCATCGCCTCGACCATCTTGCGGTTCCAGCTCTCGTTGGGATCGACAATCAGCGCGGCATTTGGCGCGGCGGCGCGGACCGCGCGGATCTGCGCGTCGGGGATAGTGTCGTCCACCTTGACCTTGATCAGCGGCGCGTGCGCGATCGCGCGCGCGGCGGCGCCCATCGCCATCGGCGTGTCGATCACCACGGTGAGCGCGCTGACCAGCCGTTCGGGCGCGGGATTGCCGATCAGCGCGGCGACGCTGCGGCCCGATTGGCGGGCTTCGAGATCCCACAAGGCGCAATCGATCGCGTTGCGCGCCGCGCCTGGTTCGAGCAGCGACAGCAGTGCCTGGCGATCCGCGCCATCCTCGATCGCGCCGCGCACGCTCGCGATCTGCGCGAGTACGCTTTCGACGCTCTCGCCGTAGCGCGGATAAGGCACGCCTTCGCCCCGTCCCGCCCCGACCGTTACCGTAATCACGTCCGCGGCGGTTTTCACGCCACGCGAGATCCGGAACGGGCGGTTCAGTAGGAAGCGATCGTGCTGCGCTGTGAGGATGCGAGGCATAGCAATTCGTCGAGTATGGCGTCGACCCCGAAGGCGATCGGATCGGTGCACGGCAGCCCCAGCGCCGCGCCGGTGCGCAGGCAGAGCTGGAGGGCTTCGGCGGGGTCGAGCGAAGAGGTGTTGAGGCACACGCCGACCGCGCGAACGTCCGGGCTGGTGAGCCGGGCGGTGCGCAAATTTGCTTCGAGGCATTCCTCGAGGCTCGGCAACGCACGGCCGGGGATGCCGCGCATATGGAGGCGCGAGGGATCATGACACAGCACGATCGCCTCGGGCTGGGCGCCATGGAGCAGCCCGGTCGAGACCCCGGCGAACGAGGGATGAAACAGCGACCCCTGCCCTTCGATCAGATCCCAGCCGTCATCGTGGCGCGCGGGCGCAAGCCGCTCGATCCCGCCCGAAATGAAATCGGCCACCACCGCGTCGATCGGAATGCCGCCGCCGGCGATCAGGATGCCGGTCTGCCCGGTCGCGCGGAAATCGGCCGCCACGCCGCGTGCCTTCAGGCCTTGGGTCAGCGCCAGCGTCGCATACATCTTGCCGACCGAGCAATCGGTGCCGACGGTCAGCAGCCGATGCCCGGCGCGGGCATAGCCGTTGCCGACCGCAAGATCGGCGGGCGGATCGCGCACGTCGAATAGCTGCAACCCCTTGGCCTCGGCCAACGCCGCCAGCCGGGGCACATCGCGCAGCCGCTGGTGCAGGCCAGATGCGACGTGCATCCCCGCCGCCAGCGCCGCCGCCGCATCCTCGACCAATTGCGCACCCAGCGTCCCGCCCGAATTGGCGATACCGAGCACGAGGGTCTTCGCACCCGCCGCGGCGCCCTCCGCCATCGTCAGCCGCGGAAGGTCGAGCGTCAGCGGGCAATCGTCGTGGCGGAACTCGCCGACGCAATCCTGCGGCCGGAATACGGCGAGGCCGCGCGACGTCTTGATGCCGACGAAATCGGTGCTGCTGCCGAGATAGAGCAGATAGGGCGCGGGGATCATCACGGCGCGACCGTATCGCGGCGACGCCCGCGTCGCGCATAGCGAGTGCGCGGCGCGCCATAGCCAGCCGTTATGGCACGTTGATCACGCTCGCCAGCGTCTTGAGGAATTCGGTGCCCAATGCGTTGGGCGGGCGATTGAGCAGGAACATGGCGTGGACGTCGAAGGTCAGCTGCGGTTTGAGCGGGCGGATCGAGAGTTCGGGGGTCAGCGCCGCCTGCGCGGTAAAGCTATCGATCACCGTCATGCCGACGCCCTGGCGCACCAGCGCGGCGGCGATGTAGAATGTGCGCGCGGTGATGACCTCGTCGAGATCCAGGTCGAGCCGTTGGGTTTCCTGCGTGAACAATTGCCCGATCGGGCCGCTGCCCGCCACGCTGATGAAACGCCGGCCGCGCAGCACATCGAGCTCGAGCCGCGCCGGCGCATCGGGCATGTCCGCCTCGCGATAGAGCACCACCAATTCGCCCTCGCCCAGCCAGCGGTGGCCGATCGGCGCGGCGGGCGGAACCTCATAGGCGATCGCGATATCGGTCTCGCGCTCGTAGAGTTTGCGCAGCAGATCGTCATGATGGACCGTCTGGAGGTCGAACTTCACATTCTCATGCCCGCGCAGGAAGCGCGACACCGCGGTCGGCAACGCCCCCAGCGCCAGCGAGGGCAAGGCCGAGACCTTGAGCATCCCCGAAGCGCCGCGCCGCAGGTTCCGCCCGGCCTCGCGCAGCGCATAGACGCGGTCCTGGATCTCGCTGACCTCGGTGAACAGCACGTGCGCATCCTCGGTCGGCACCAGCCGCCCGCTGGTCCGCTGGAAGAGCTGGAAGCCGAGCAGGCTCTCGGCATGGCGCAGCATCTTCGACACCGACGGCTGCGACACGTTGAGCGCCCGCGCCGCCGCGCTGACCGAGCCGTTGACATAGACGGCGTGGAATATCTCGATGTGGCGCAGGTTCATGGGGCAATGAATAGTCCGGTTGGCGTGGCGGGGGAAGCGCACCCCTTGCCTCCCCCAACCCGCCCCGCTAGCCTTTGCTTCCATAAAAGCAATTTGCACCAGTGCGAACGCGGTGCAGCAATGGGAGACGGACGCTGTTCACGCGGAGACGGGCGCTGGGCGCCTTGGGCGGCATAAGCGCGGCGATGCTGGCGGGCGGCGCACATGCGGCGGAGATCGCCCCCAACTGGTCGGCGCTGGCGGCGGCTTGGAAGGTGCCAGACTGGTTCCGCGACGCCAAGTTCGGCATCTGGGCGCATTGGGGCCCGCAATGCCAGCCCGAGTTCGGCGACTGGTATGGCCGGCAGATGTACCAGCAGGGCAACCGTTATTACGATCACCATGTCGCGAACTACGGTCATCCCGCCGACACCGGCTTCCTTGACATCATCGGCAAATGGCAAGCCGAGAATTGGGACCCCGAGCATCTGATCGGGCTCTACAAGGCGGCGGGCGCGAAATACTTCATGGCGCTCGCCAACCACCACGACAATTTCGACAATTTCGATAGCAAGCATCACGGCTGGAACGCCACCCGCGTCGGCCCCAAGCGCGACCTGATCGGCGGCTGGGAGAAAGCGGTCCGAAAGGCCGGGCTGCGCTTCGGGGTCAGCAACCACAGCGCGCACGCCTGGCACTGGTGGCAGACCGCGTATGGCTATGACGCCGAGGGCCCGCGCGCGGGCGAGCGATACGATGCGTTCAGGCTGACCAGGGCCGATGGCGCGGGCAAATATTGGGACGGGCTCGATCCGCAGGAACTGTACACCGGCCCGGCGATGGCGCCGCCCAATGGCATCGCCACCAAAGCGGCGATGCAGGATTTCCACGACACCCACACCGGCCGCTGGATGGAGTTCGCCCCGCCCGAAAACCCGCACCATGTCGCCAAATGGCTGCTGCGGCAGAAGGACCTGGTCGAGAAGTACAAGCCCGACATGGTCTATATGGACGATTACGGCATACCGTTCGGCACCGTCGGCCTCGAAGCGCTGGCGCATTATTATGAGCAGGCGACCGCCTGGCACGGCTCGCCGGACGTGGTGGTCACCGCCAAGAAGCTGACCGACTATCAGCAGAGCGTGGTGATCGACGATGTCGAGCGCGGCTATTCGCCCATCCTGCGCGACAAGCCCTGGCAGACCTGCACCTGCATTGGCGACTGGCATTATAATCGCAGCCGCTACACCGACAAATCCTACGTCCCCGCCGAACAGGTGATCCAGCGCCTGTGCGACGTGGTGTCGAAGAACGGCAATCTGTTGCTCTCGATCCCCGTGCGCGGCGACGGGACGATCGATAGCGAGGAAGAGAAGATCGTCGCGGGCATCACGGCGTGGATGCAGCGCAATGGCGAAGCGGCGATCCATGGATCGCGGCCTTGGCGTGTGTTCGGCGAAGGCCCGGCGCGGATCGAGGGCGGCCATTTCGGCGAAGGCAAGGTCAAATTCGCCAGCGGCGATGTCCGCTACACGGTCAAGGGCGGCGCCCTGTACGCCGCCTTCCTCGTTTGGCCCGAGGGGCCGGTGACGCTCAAGGCCCTCCCCGCCGACGCGGCGATCGAGCGTATGACATTGGTCGGCGGCGGCAAGGTGAAGTTCGTGCGGGGCGCGGCCGGGCTGACGCTCACGCTGCCCCCAGCGGAAAAAGGCGCGATCGTGCCGGTGGTGCGGATCGACGGGAGGGGGATCGTATGACCGAAACACCCAACGGCTCGCGCAGCCGCTATCTCATCCCGCTGATGCTGATCGTCAGCCTCTTCTTCCTGTGGGGCGCGGCGAACAACCTCAACGACGTGCTGATGAAGCATTTCAAGAAGGCGTTCACCCTCAGCGACTTCCAGACCGGGCTCGTCCAGTCGGCGTTTTATTTCGGCTATTTCTGCTTTGCGATCCCCGCTGCGCTCTTCATGAAGCGCTTCGGGTATAAGGCGGCGGTGGTGCTCGGGCTGGTGCTGTTCGGGGTGGGAGCGCTGCTGTTCGTGCCCGCGGCGAACATGCAGAGCTACGGCTTCTTCCTGCTCGCGCTCTATGTGCTGGCGAGCGGCCTCGCCTTCCTCGAGACTTCCGCAAATCCGCTGATCACCGTGCTCGGCGACCCGGCGAGCGCCGAGGGGCGATTGAATTTCGCCCAGAGCTTCAACCCGCTCGGATCGATCACCGGCGTGCTGATCGGCAGCAGCTTCATCCTTTCGGGCATCGAACTCACCCCGGCCCAGACCGCGGCGATGACCGAGACCGCGCTGCAAAGCTATTACGCGGCCGAGACCGCGGCGGTGAAGGGTCCCTATCTCGCAATCGGGCTGTTCGTCCTCGCCTGGGCGGCTTTGGTCGCCTTCGTCAAATTCCCGCCCGCCGCGGCCGCGCGGGTGGAGGGCGAGATCGCCAGCAAAGGCGATTTCCGCACGCTCATCGCCCGTCCCCGCTTCCTGTTCGGCGTGGTCGCGCAATTCTTCTACGTCGGCGCCCAGGTCGGAATCTGGAGCTATCTGATCCGATACACGCAGGCCGAAATCCCCGGCACGCCCGAGAAATGGGCGGCGCAGGCGATCACGATCTCGCTGGTGCTGCTCTTCCTAGGCCGCTTCCTCGGCGCGGCGATGATGAGCCGGATCGCACCGGCCAGGCTGCTCACCGCCTTCGCCGCGATCAACGTCTTCCTCTGCGGCTTCGGCGCGTTTGGCGGTGGCGAGGCCGGGCTTATCGCGCTGATCGCGTCCAGCCTGTTCATGTCGATTATGTACCCGACGATCTTCGCGCTTTCGATCCGGGGCCTGGGACCGCTGACCAAGGCGGGCGCGTCGCTGCTGGTGATGGCGATCATCGGCGGCGCGGTCATCACCGCGCTGATGGGCTATGTGTCGGACAGCAGCTCGATCGCGATGGCGATGCTGGTGCCAGCCGGATGCTTCGTCGCGATCTTTGCCTTCGCGCGGACAGCGGGAACGCGGCGGGCCTGATCTTCTCCCGTGCTCCGGCCAAAGCCGGAGCACTGCCGTATTGATCGGGGTGGATGGGCTGTCGTGGGTGCGCAGCACTCGCCTCACACCCATCCACCTCCGCCCTCCCAAACGGGAGGGTATCGGGATTACGGCCGCCGGACCGTGATCTCCTTGCCGTCGTAGACATAGCTCGCCGCACCATTCTCGCTGAAGTCCGCCGCCTCGGCCCTGCCCGGCGTGTGGAAGCGCACCGATACCGCGCGCTTGCCCGGCATGTTGGAATAGCCGCCTTCGCGCGCACCGATCGTCAGTGTGCCGGCCGCTTCGTCCCAGCGAATGGGCACGCGGGCGAACTTGCCCTGCTTGTACCCCGGGCTGAGGCCGTCGTCCTCGTAGAGCGAGAAGGCGCCGTTCGCGCCGGTATAGACGTGAAGGACGATCGGCCCGTCGGGCTGCTCGCCGGTCCATTGCACCGCGGGGCCGGTCGGAATGATCGATCCGGCGCGGACATAGAGCGGCATGCGCTCGCGCGGGGCATCGGCCTTGACGCTCTGCCCGCCCTTGGCGAAGGCGCCGGTGGCGAAATCGTACCAGTCGGCGCCCGCGGGCAGCCACACCTGCCGGCTGCGCGCGCCGAACTCGGTGACCGGCGCGACCAGGAAGGCGGGGCCGAACATATATTCGTCGTCGACATTCCACCCGTTTTTGTCCGCCGGGAAGTCCATCGCCAGCCCGCGCATCATCGTTCCGTCCTTGTGCCAGGTGTCGGCGGCGATGGTGTAGATGTAGGGCAACAGCCGGTAGCGAAGCTGGTCGTAGGCTACCATCGAATCGTACATCGCCTTGTCGCCCGCCGCGATCTCGAAAATCTCGCGCTTGGGGCTCTCGCCATGGCTGCGGAACAAGGGGCTGAACGCGCCGAACTGGAACCAGCGCAGGTTGAGCTCGCGCCATTCGGCCACCGCCGACGGCTCCTGGTTGGTGTAGCGATCCTCGACCGCGAAGCCGCCGATGTCGGTGGTCCAGTTGGGGATGCCCGACATCGACATATTGACGCCGGCCGAAATCTGATCGCGCAAATCGCTCCAGCGCGCCGTCACGTCGCCCGACCACAAGGCAGAGCTGGTCCGCTGGATGCCGCCGAAGCCCGAACGCGTCAGGATGAAGGGCCGCACATCGGGCTGGGCCTTGCGGAGATTCTCCGCCACCCCCTCGACATGGACGAGCGGATAGGTGTTGAACACCGCCGCGCCCGGCCCCATCGCGGTCGGGCCCATCTGATAGGCGCGCTCCTCCAGCGACAGGTTCGAGTGCCAGTCGGGCTCGTCCGAATCGAGCCACCAGCCATCGAACCCCTTCGACACGAGCTTGTCGTTGACCTGACGGAAATACATGTCCCGCGCGCCCTTCGTATAGGGATCGTAGAAGGTGTTGGCATAGCCGGGGCCGACCCAGTCCTTCTGGCCCGCCTCGAGCGGGCGGCGATAGAGATAGCCCTTGGCGTCGAGTTCCTTGCCATTCTCGGTCGTCGGATAGAATTTGGCCCAGACCGAGATCATCACCCGCGTGTTGAGCGCATGCGCCTCGTCGACCATGGCTTTCGCGTCGGGAAAACGCGACTTGTCGAAGTCGTGGCTGCCCCAGCTATCGTCGACCCAATAGCGCCAATCGAGGACGATATTGTCGAGCGGCACCTGGCGCTTGCGATATTCGCGGACGACGCCGAGCAACTGTTCCTGTGTCTCGTAGCGCTGGCGGCTCTGCCAAAAGCCATAGGCCCATTGCGGCAGCATCTCGGACTTGCCGGTAAGCGCGCGATATCCGGCGATCACGCCGTCCGCATTGGCGCCGCCGACGTAATAATAATCCAGTGCCTTGCCGGTGTCCGATGTCATCCACAGCGAATGGCGATCGGGGGCGGGCATCGGATCATTATGGTAGAAACCGATATAGCCGGCGTTGGGCTCCCATTCGATGCGGATCGCCACCGGCTTGCCCGCTTTCATCGGCAGTTCGAAATTGCGGAACCAGGGGTTCCAGTTCTGCCGCCAGGCGTCGATCAGCGGCTTGCCATCGGCGAAGACCTTCACATAGCTCGATACGTAGAGCTTGAACTTGTGCGTCCCGGTCGTGTCGGCGGTGACGCTGCCCGTCCACACCACTTTCTGCTTGCCGACGGCATTGCCGGCGGTGTTCTGGCCGCTCTCGGGCGCCGCCACCGTCGGCACCTTGCCGGCTTCGGGCCAGTTCTTCTGGTCCTTAATGAAGGCATAGTTGATCACCGGTTCCTGGCGGCTGACCGCCAGCGTGTCGCCCAGATAATAGTCGGCCTTCCAGCCGGGCTTGCCGCCGCTGGTAACGGTCAGCGCCTTGCCGACAAATTCATAGGGCTTGGGATTGCCAAAGCGGCTGATGCCATTGTTGTCCCACAGCAGCCCATAGTTCCGCGTCGAGACGAGGAACGGGACGGCGATGTCCATGTTGTGCTGGGCGAGCTCGACGTCCTCGCCGTTGTAATTCATCTGGCGGTTCTGGTGCTGGCCGAGACCGAAAAAGCCCTCGTCGGTGCCGCGATTGAACTGCTGCGATATCGAGCGATAGCCTTCGGTACCGCTCGGGCCGAAGCCGCCGCGCGCGGATTCGGTCAGCACCACATTGCCCTGCGCATCGCGGAAGCGGACATTGCCGTCGGACAGGCGGATTTCGGCGGTGGCGCGCGGCAGCTTGAGCGTGACCACGCCGTTGGCCTGGCTGAAAACCGGATCGCCGCTGGGCCGCGCGGTGACCATCAGGCTGGGGGGCGCGTCGGTGCTGTCGAGCGTTGCGGTGACTCGGAACGTGGCGTCGCCATAGGCCAGCACGCGAACGCGCTTCGCCTGTCCGCTGTCGGGCGTGACCACAACGCCGTGATCGATCCGGACGACTTCGGACGCCAGCGCGCTGCTCGACATCAACATCGCGACGAGCGCAGCCGCGCCCAAAATTCCGTGCTTCACGCTTTCTCTCCTAGAATTTTGTGCACGCTTACCGCTTCGGCACCGTGACTTCAAAACGATGCGTTTCGCCCGCGAAAGACACGGTCACGGTCAGCGGTCCCTTGCCGCGCTTCAATTTGGTGGTGACCACTTGCCCGCCATCGGCGGCGCCGGGACGCAGGGTCATCGGCTTGAGCAGCACCGCGTCGAGCGCCTTCCAGGCCGCGCTGCTCCGCGCGTCGCCGCCGCTGCGCTGGGCGCGGTCGATGGTCGATTGCGGCACGCCGGCGGTGTTGACGCTCATCGCGCCGGTGTAGCTCGTCACGTCGGTCTGGCCCTGCCCGTTGGTGGCCAGGCTGGCGGTGGCATGCGCCTGGCTGGTCTCGCCCGTGGATCGCGCACCGGGCACGCCGGCCTGCTCGGAAAGCAACGTCTCGCGCGGGACCAGGGCCACGCGCGTGCCATCGGCGGTGGCGATGCCGATGTCCGCGGGGCCGAATGGCGCAGCTTCGGCGCCGCGATTGAGGATGACCACGCGCAGCACCAGCCGGCCCTCGTTCAGCGCCGGATCGCTGACGAGATGGACCTCGCCTTTAGCCTGTTGCGAGACCAATCCGACAGTGGCATCGCCCTGCACCGGCGCGCTCTGGAAAAGCGCGATGGACGCGGCGATGGCTAGAAAACGCAGGATCATACCGGCTCCTTGCTGACCGCACGGCAGTGACGGTCGATGAATTCCGCATGCCCCGGCATGCTCTGTGCGGTGCGGCCGATAACCGTGCGCATGCCCTGCAGCACCGCCGCCGCCTCGTTTGGCAGGACCGAATCCGCGAGCGTATCGTAGCGTTCGGGCCGCACCCCCTGCCCCAGCATGACCGCGAGCCAGCTGGCCTCGTGAAACAGATCCTTCTCGCGCTCGAGCAGGCGGCCGCTGCGGCGGAACATCTCCATCTTGGCAGCGAGCGTGTCGGGGATCTCCATCGCGCGGCACGCCCGCCAGAACGGCGAATCGTCGCGCTCGGTGGCGTGATAATGGAGCACGAGGAAGTCGCGGATCGATTCATATTCGCGGGCGACCTGGCGGTTATATTCGGTGCGCACGGCGGGATCGAAATCGCGGTCGGGGAACCAGGACAGCAATTTGGTCAACCCGCTTTGCACAAGATGCAGGCTGGTCGATTCGAGCGGCTCGAGGAAGCCCGATGCCAGCCCGAGCGTCACGACATTGTGCGACCACGCCTGCTTGCGCTGGCCAGTGGTGAAGCGCAGGCGGCGGGGATCGCCGGTCTGCGCACTGTCGAGATTGCCGAGCAGGATCGCCTCGGCCGCGTCATCCTTCATGAAGCTGCTGCAATAGACATGGCCGTTGCCGGTGCGGTGCTGCAGCGGGATGCGCCATTGCCAGCCGGCCGCATGCGCGGTCGAGCGCGTATAGGGCGAGAGCGTGTCCAGCCGTTCGCTCGGCACCGCGATCGCGCGGTTGCATGGCAGCCAACGGCTCCAGTCGTCGTAGGGCACGCCGAGCGTCTCGCCGATCAGTAAGGCGCGAAAGCCGGTGCAATCGAGGAAGAACTCGCCCTCCACGCGGGTGCCGTTTTCGAGGATCAGCGCATCGACGAACCCGGTTTCACCATGCTGCTCGACCTTGGCGATCTTGCCTTCGACGCGAGTGACACCCCGCGCTTCGGCGTGCTTGCGCAGGAACGCGGCATAGAGCCCGGCGTCGAAATGATAGGCGTAGGAATAGGTCGCGAACACCGATCGCGGATCGTTCGGCGGGCGATCAAAGCGGTTGAGGAAGGCCGCCGCCTCGGTCAGCGAGTACGCACCGAGCGGGGTCCGGTCGCCATGCGCGCGGGCGCGGAGCCATTGCTGGTGGAACGGCGTCATCCCGAAATCGTCGCCGTAGCGGCCGAACGGGTGGAAGTAGCGGTGACCTTGCTTGAACCAGTCGACGAACTCGATCCCGAGCTTGAACGTCCCTTGCGTCGCGCGGACGAACTCGCCTTCGTCGATGCCCAGCACCTGGTTGAACGCCTGGATCGGCGGGATCGTCGCCTCGCCGACGCCGACGGTGCCGATCTCCTCGGACTCGACTAGCACGATCCGACATCCGGTCCCGTGCAGCGCGACCGAGAGCGCCGCCGCCGCCATCCAGCCGGCGCTGCCGCCGCCCGCGACGACGATGCTGCGGATCGGACGCGCCGGGTTCATGCCGCCACCGGCGCGGGGCAGGCCCGGCGGATGAAGGTCGCGTGATCGGGCATGGTCTCCGCGGCGCGGGCGATGGCGGCGCGGCGCTGCGCCATCCCGCCGCGCAGATGGTCGAGCGGCAATTGGTCGACGATCGGATCGTAACGCTTGGGCATCACGCGGTTGCCCAGGAAGATCGAGACCCAGCTCGCTTCCTGGTACGATTCCTCCGAATAGAGCGGCACCCGCCCCGCCGCTTCCCAAACCGCGATTTTATACGCGAGCGGCTCGGGAATCTCGGCATCGCGGCAATGCGCCCACATCGGCTCGGGGCGGCGGCTGCGGCAATAATGGAGGATCAGGAAGTCGCGGATCTTCTCATATTCGCTCGTCGTGACGCGGTTATATTCGTCGATCAGCACGCGATCGAAGCTCAGGTCGGGCAGCAGCTCGAAGATGCGCGCGAGACCGGTCTGGATCAGCTGGATGCTGGTCGACTCCAGCGGCTCCATGAACCCCGCCGCCAGCCCGATCGCGACGACATTCCGGTCCCAGAATTTCGCGCGATGCCCGGTGGTGAAGCGCAGCAATCGCGGCTCGCCCAAAGGCGCACCGTCGAGATTGTCGATCAGCGTCGCCACGGCTTCGTCGTCGGAAATGAAGGCACTGGCATAGACATGGCCGTTGCCGGTGCGATGCTGGAGCGGGATGCGCCATTGCCAGCCCGCCGCGCGCGCGGTGGAGCGCGTGAACGGCGTTATCGCCCCGCCCCGCTCGCACCCGACAGCGACCGCGCGGTCGCATGGCAAGAGGTGGGACCAGTCGGTGTAGCCAACCCCGAGCGCCTTGCCGATCAGCAGCCCGACAAAGCCGGTGCAATCGATGAAGAAGTCGCCCTCAACCTCGCCGCCATCGTCCATCCGCAAGCCCGCGACATGGCCCGTCTCGGGATCGAGCTTGACGTCGGCAATCCGCCCCTCGCGCCGCTGCACGCCCTTCGCCTCGGCGTACCCGCGCAGATATCGCGCATAGAGGCCCGCATCAAAATGATAGGCGTATTTGTAGAAGGCCGCCTCGCCGTGCATCGCTTCGGGCGGGACGAAACGGTCGCGCCGCGCGGCGGCATAGGGCATCGACCAGTCCTCGATCGGCGAGGGATCGCCGAGCTGGTGGAGCTTCAGCCAGTGATGGTGCGGCGAGATACCCTGGATGGCATCGCCGAAATCGCCGAAGCCGTTGAAGTGGACATTGCCCACTTCGCCCCAATCGCGGAATTCGATGCCGAGCTTGAAGGTGCCGTTGGTTTTGGCGACGAAATCGCGCTCGTCGATCCCCAGCACGCCGTTGAACTGGGTCATCAGCGGCACCGTCGCCTCGCCGACGCCGATGGTGCCGATCTCGTCGGATTCGACCAGCACGATCTCGGCCGCCGGCGACTTGAGCATGTGCGCGAACAATGCCGCCGCCATCCAGCCCGCGGTGCCGCCGCCGGCGATGACTATTCTTTGGATGGGGCCAGCTTGCATCGCTGAACTCTCTACGCGAACCGGCGGCAACAGGGGACCAAAAAGCGCCCCCGGAGCACGTCCGGGGGCGACGAGTTGGGGAGGCTAAAAGACGCCTCGCACAAGGAATGCGAATCGCCTGTCGGTGTCCGTCCAGCTGTACCGCGGCCTGAAGTTCGGATCTCCGACATCCAGGAAGGTCCGCGAGTTCAGTAGGTTGGTGCCTTGCACACCGATCTTTAGGTTCTTGTTGATCGAATAGAGGATCGAAGCGTCGAGCTGGCCATAGGCTTCGGACCAGACCGGGAAGTTGATGTTCGCCGCCGAGGTGGTCAGCAGATAATCCGACCGCCAGTTATAGGCGGCACGCGCCGAGATGCCGTATTTCTCGTAGATCGCGGCGATATTGTACGAATATTTCGACAGGCCTTCGAGCGGCAGGCTTGGCCGGACGGCGTTGGCGGTCTGGTTGGTATCGAACACATTGATCGCGGTGTTCCGCCCGCCCGAACTATCGACGTAGGTGAAGTTGCCCTGGAAGCCGAGGCCCGAAAGCGCCCCCGGCAGCATATCGAAGAACTGGGTATAGGCGGCTTCGAAGCCCTTGATCTTGCCGCTCGAACCGTTGGTCTGCTGGGTCACGTCGAAGGTGAGCGTCTGCCCGCCGGCGGTGTAGGTCTGGCTGCCGACGCCGGCGAAGATATAGTCGCTGATATCCTTGTAGAAGCCGGCGAAGGTCAGGCTGTTCGACTTGGAGAAATACCATTCGAGGCTGAAGTCGAACTGGTTCGACCGGGTCGGGCGAAGGTTCGGGTTGCCCGCGGTGCCGGTGAAGGCCGTGGTGCGGCCGCCGACGCCGACGCCGTTGGCGATGAAGGTGGTCGCATCGAAGCTGAAGCCGAGGCCCACGAACGGATTGAGCTGCGCGAAGGTCGGCCGGACGATCGCCTTGGCGGCGGCGACGCGCAGCTGGAGATTGTCCCGCAGGAAGAAGCGCACGTTCAGGCTCGGCAGCACATCGGTGTACGAGCCGCTGGAGTCCTGGCTGAGCCCGGTGACGTTGCCCGCGGCGAAGGCGAAGGCCGACGCGTAGGTCGCGCAATCCGCCGCCGTCACCGTCTGGCCGTTGCGCGGCCCGCCGACGATCGGCGTGCCGACGGTGCAGGCACCCGGAGCACCGGCAGGTGCGCCGACGCGGGTTGGCGAGCCCACTGCATCGGTCTCGGTCTTGACGACACGGACGCCGATGTTGCCGTCGAAGTGCAGCCCGCCTTCCGAGCCGAAACGCAGCACGGCATAGCCCGCATGCGTCTTCTCGCTCTGGTTGTTGATGCCCGCGCTGACATTGTCCGCGCCCGGCGCCGAGCCGGCATAATTGGCGTCGGTCAGCGGCGCCCAGCCCCAGCCGCTCGATTCGGTGTTCTTGAGGTAGTTATAGGCGTTGGCGGTGCCGTTGCTCACCAATCCCTCGGTCGGGAACCAGAAGCTGGTGCCGACCGCGGGCACGCTGCCGCGGAAGAAATTGTCATAGGTGAACAGCGCCGATTGCTGCGGCAGGCCCGGGTTCTGGTGAGTCGCGTCGAAGCCGGTCTGGTTGAGATAGACCGGGGTGCCGCCGCCCCAATATTGGTTCGACAGGAACGCCCAGTTATAGCCCGTCTGCCGCGTGATCGCGTTGCGATCGGTGCCGCGCACGCCGGCGCGGAACGACTTGAGGAACGGATTGTCGAGGAAGGTATATTCCACGTCGGCGCGGGCGCTCCATTCGTCCGCGTCGTTATCCTCGATATGGTCCATCGCCGACGACCACCAATAATCGGCCTGGTTGCCGAAGCCCTGGCCGGTCACCGTCGGGATGATCGTCATGCGGGGATCGTCGCCGCGGAAATCGAAGATGAAGGTCGCCAGCGCCGGATTCTGATCGAACGCGGTCATGCTGACCACCGAGGCATGCGATTTCACGTACTGAACGTCGGCCCCGAACGCCCAATGCTCGTTGGGGGTCCAGCGCAGATTGGCCGAATAATCCTGGGTCTTCTTGTCCTGACCGCCATAGCGCGTGTCGGGATTGATGTTGCGGCCGGTGATGACGCCCGACGTCACCTGGTTCTGGGCACCGAAGGTGAAGGTGGTGTTGTCGGCGCTCGGCGTGCCGTAATCGCCGATCGCATATTCCAGATCGTGCGGCTTGGCCTGGCCGATCAGCGCCTCGGCGGTGAACAGCAACGTGTCGCTCGGCTTCCATTGGAACGAGCCGTCGAATGCGGTGCGGCGCTGCTCCCAGTCGATCCGGCGCAGGCCCATGCCGGCCGGCACGTATACCGTGCTGCCCGCGGGCTTGCCGGCATTGGCGACGCTCAGCGTGGCGGGATCGTAGCGCCCGCCGGAAATGCTGTCGGTCCGGTTGCCGATGTTGCCGATGCTGTACGAAAGCAGAAGGCCGATCTCGCCGAGCGGGGTCTGGAAGCGATCGCTGGCAAGGACATTGCCCGACCAGAAGCCCTTCTTGCGCAGATCCGCATAATTATAGTCGCCCGAGAAAGCGACGACGAGGCCGGGCGCATCAAAGGCTTTTCGCGTGCGCAGGTTGATGATGCCGCCGATGCCGCCCTCGACCAGCTCCGCCGACGGATTCTTGTAGACGTCGACGCCGGCGAGCAGATCGGACGAAACGTCCTCGAAGCTCAGCCCGCGGCCATTGTTCGCCGAGAAGACGTCGCGGCCGTTGAGTTCCGAGCGCACGAACGAAAGTCCGCGGATGAAGACGCCGCCGCCTTCGGACGAGAGACGCGCGGGATCGCGGTTTTCATTGGTCCGCTGCAGCGTGACGCCGGCGATGCGCTGGAGCGCTTCGGAGACCGAGCGATCGGGCAGTGCGCCGATATCCTGCGCGGAGATCGAATCGATGATCTGCTCGGAATTGCGCTTGCGGGTACGCGCGTCGTCGATCGAGGCGCGGATGCCGGTGACGACGATGCCGGGATCGTCCTGCTCGGCGGCGGCCGGGTCCTGGCTGTCGGTGGCCTGTGCCCAAGCCGGCGTGGTCAGCAACATCGCCGCGATCGCCAGTGTCGAAGCGCCGAATAATCGGCGCCCGCCGCGCTTCATAGAATCCGTCTGGCCAGTCATCTGGAAATCCCCTCCCACAAGCATTTCGGTGCCGTTTAGCGGCACATCCGTTGCACGCTGATTACCACCAGTGAAAACTTATTCAAGAGCGAACAACGTTGTCATGCCAGTCGCGGGAACCGCCGGATGGAGTGGGAAACGAGACCATAGTTCGGAATAAAACTATGCTATATCAGCTACATAACCGGTTGCGCCGAACCCTCGCCAGGTGTTTGCGGGGCAATATCGGGCCGCAGCTTCCGCATTTCTTTTTTAGATGTACGTGTCCTTTTCACCATAGCGGCGCTATTTTCGGTGCCGGACAGCGAAGGGAGCGGTATCATTCAGGCCATCGGAGAGTTCGGTCCGGTCGATGCGGAGGCCTTCCGCGCCATCGTCGCGTCGGGCGAACCGGCGGTGCTGCGCGGGCTGGTTGCCGACTGGCCGGCAGCGGCGGCAGGGCGCGACGGCGGGGCGGAACTCGCCCGCTATCTGTCGGCGCTAGATTGCGGCAAGCCCGCCGGGTGCGTGGTCGGCATGCCCGCGATCCATGGCCGCTTCTTCTATCGCGGCGACATGCAGGGCTTTAATTTCGGTCGGCGCGATGCCGCGGTCGGCGACGTGATCGGCCAGCTGCTCCGCCAGGCGGGCGATGCCGAGCCGCTGGCGATCGCGATGCAATCCGCGCCGGTCGACGAGGTGCTGCCCGGCTTCGCCGACGCCAATCCGATGCCGCTGCTGCCGGGCGTGCGCCCGCGCATCTGGATCGGCAACGCCATCCAGGTCGCGACGCATTACGATTCGACCGACAATATCGCCTGCGTGATCGGCGGGCGGCGGCGCTTCACCCTGTTCCCGCCCGAGCAGATCGCCAACCTCTATATCGGCCCGCTGGAGATGACGCCCGCGGGCGCCCCGGTGAGCATGGTCGACGCCGAAAAGCCCGATCTCGCGCGGTACCCCCGCTTCGCCCAGGCGCTGGAGGCCGCGCGAACCGCCGAGCTCGCGCCGGGCGACGCACTCTATATCCCCTATTTCTGGTGGCACGCGGTCCGCTCGCTCGATCCGTTGAGCGTGCTGGTCAATTACTGGTGGAACGACGTGCGCGAGGAAATGCCGCCGGTCGATGCCCTGCTCCACGCGATCCTGGCGCTGGGCGCCCTGCCCCCGGCGCGCCGCGCGATCTGGAAGGGGATGTTCGACCATCTGGTATTCCACACCGAAGGCGATCCGGTGGCGCATCTGCCCGAGGCGGTGCGCGGCGTGTTCGGGGGTCTGGCGCCCGAGCGCAAGCGCGAGTTGGCGGCGCATCTGGCGCGGTCGCTGGGGTCCCGATCATAACGCCCCCTCTCCTATGGGAGAGGGAAGTTATGTTGAAAGCCTACCCTAAGCCGCCGAAGCCTTCTCGCTCCCATGCGCATAGGCCGAGAGCGTGCCCGGCTTCATCTCGATCGAGAAGCCCGGCGCCTCGGGCACCAGATAGGCGCCGTTCCTCACCACGCAGGGATGCACGAAATGCTCGTGCAGATGATCGACATATTCGACCACGCGATCCTCCATCGTCCCGGCGAACGCGAGATAATCGATCATCGCCAGGTGCTGGACATATTCGCACAGGCCGACCCCTCCGGCATGCGGGCACACCGGCAGATCGTATTTCGCCGCCATCAGCAGGACGCTAAGCACTTCGTTGACCCCGCCCAGTCGGCACGCGTCGATCTGCACCACGTCGATCGCTTCGCGCATGATGAGCTGCTTGAAGACCACCCGGTTCTGGCACATCTCGCCGGTCGCCACGCGCATCGGCGCGATCGCCTGGCGGATCGCGCGATGGCCCTCGACATCGTCGGGGCTGGTCGGCTCCTCGATCCACCAAGGATCGGCGAAGGCCAGCGCCTTGAGGTGCGCGATCGCCGCATCGACCTCCCAAACCTGGTTGGCGTCGATCATCAGCTTGCGGTCCGGCCCCAGCACGCGACGGGCAATACCGGTGCGGCGGACGTCGTCCGCGATCGAGCGCCCGACCTTCAATTTCACATGGGTGAAGCCATCCTCGACCGCTTGGCGGCACAGCCGCTCGAGCTTGTCGTCCGAATAGCCGAGCCAGCCGGCGGACGTGGTGTAGGCGGGATAGCCCTGCGCCTCGAGCGTGCGCAGCCGTCCGGCCTTGCCCGCATTGCGCGCCTTGAGCAGCGCCAGCCCCTCCTCGGGGGTGATGCAATCGGTAATGTAGCGAAAGTCGATCAGGCCGATGAGCTGCTCGGGCGTCATCTCGCCGATCAGCCGCCACAGGGGCTTGCCCGCGGCCTTGGCGAGCACATCCCAGACAGCGTTGACCACCGCGCCGGTGGCAAGGTGGATGACGCCCTTCTCGGGCCCGATCCAGCGCAGCTGGCTGTCGCCGGTGACATGCCGCCAGAAGCGCGCGCCGTCCTCGCGGATCCAATCCAGGTCGAGCCCTTCGACCAGCGGCGCAAGCGCCTGGATCGCATGGCAGCAGATATCGTTGCCGCGGCCGATGGTGAAGGTCAGGCCATGTCCGGTCAGCCCCGGCGTGTCGGTCTCGAGGATGCAATAGGCCGCCGAATAATCCGGATCGGGGTTCATCGCGTCCGAACCGTCGAGCCGCTCGGAGGTGGGGAAGCGGATGTCGAGGACGCGCAGCTTGGTGATCACGGTCATCGCGCGGTTTCCCCGACGCGGGCCCGTTCACGCAGATACGCCCCGTACGAAATCAACCCAGCCCCCTCCCGCTTGCCCATCTGTTTCGCAGATGCGTTAGGTTTTCATATGTGCCAATCGGCTCTGGCGCAAGTTCCGATATTTGATATTGGTAACCACAGACAAAACCAAGCGCCGTATCGAGCGGCGCCGCGGAGAGGACGCGTGGGCATGCGACGGCGAATATGTTTTGCGCTGGATCTGGTCGGCGACGCCGCGCTGATCGCCGAATATGAGGCGCGCCACGCCCCCGGCGCGGTCTGGCCCGCGGTGATCGCGCATATCCGCGCGCAGGGCGTGGAAGCGATGGAGATCTGGCGCACCGGCGAGCGGATGGTGATGATCGCCGAAGTGGCGGAGGGCTATCCGCTGCCCGTCGCCGAACCGCCCGAGATCGCCGATTGGGAGAGACTGATGTGGCGCTTCCAACGTCCGCTGCCACACGCCGCCGAGGGCGAGAAATGGGTGGCGATGGACCGCATCTTCGCACTGGATACCGAATGATCGCGACGCGGCGGATCGGCGATCTTGCCGTGCCCGAGCTGGGCTTTGGCGCTGCGCCACTCGGCAATCTCTATCGGACGATCTCGGATGCGGATGCCGCCGCGACGATCGGCGCGGCGTTCGCGGCGGGGCTCACCTATGCCGACACCGCCCCGCATTACGGCCTGGGCCTTTCGGAGAAGAGGCTAGGCAAGGCGCTCTCCCCCGATGTGATCGTCTCGACCAAGGTGGGCCGCGTGCTGATCCCGGCGGATGGTCCCTTCCCGCCCGTGCGCAACGCCTTTTACACGCAGGAGCCGTATGCGCCAGTTTATGATTACACCCACGACGGCGTGCTCCGATCGCACGACGACAGCCTGAAGCGACTGGGCGTCGATCGCGTCCACATCCTCTACGTCCACGACATCGGCCCGGCGACTCACGGCGACGCGCATCCGGCGATGCTGGCGCAACTGCTCGAAGGCGGCGGCTTCCGCGCGCTCCAGCGGCTGCGCGACCAAGGTGCGATCCACGCGTTCGGAATCGGCGTCAACGAGACCGGGGTCGCGATGGAGCTGATGGACCGCGTGGCGATGGACGTGATCCTGCTCGCCGGGCGCTATACGCTGCTCGAGCAAGACGCGCTTGACGCGTTGCTCCCGCGCTGCGTGGAGGGCGGCACCGCGGTAGTGATCGGCGGTCCCTATAATTCGGGCGTCCTCACCGGTTCGCAGCACTATAACTACGCCCCCGCCCCGCCCGAAATTGTCGAGCGCGTCCAGCAGATCGCCACAGTCTGCGCCCGCTACGATGTCCCGCTCGGCGCCGCGGCGCTGCAATTCCCCCTCGCGCACCCGGCCGTCGCGAGCGTAATCCCCGGCCTGGCCAGCCCCGAGGAAGTCATGGAAACCGTAACCCGCTATTCCGCCGCGATCCCCGCGCAGCTCTGGGACGAACTCAAGGCCGAGGGCCTGCTTCGCCCGGACGTTCCTACGCCCGCGCCAAAGTCCATTGAGGTGCCGGCATGAGGCTGGCGGGCAAGACCGCATTGGTCACCGGCGCCGCCAGCGGCATCGGCCGCGCCGCCGCCGCACTGTTCGCCGCCGAGGGCGCGGCCGTCTGGGCGACCGACCGCGACGATTTCGCGCTCGATGGCTGCATCGTGCGGCGGCTCAACGTGCTCGACCCCGCGCAGATCGCCGCTGTGATCGGAGAGGCGGGCGCGCTCGACGCCTTGTTCAACTGCGCCGGCATGGTCGCGGCGGGCAATATCCTCGATTGCAGCGAGGAGGATTGGCGCGCGTCGTTCGATCTCAACGTCACCGCCATGTACCGCACGATCCGCGCCGCGCTGCCGGCGATGCTGGCGAATGGCGGCGGGTCGATCGTAAACATGGCGTCGGTGTCCAGTTCGGTCACGGGCGTGCCCAATCGCTTCGCCTATGGCGCGTCAAAAGCGGCGGTGATCGGGCTGACCAAGCATGTCGCGGTCGATTTCGTGGCGCGCGGCATCCGCTGCAACGCGATCTGCCCGGGCACGGTGGACACGCCGTCATTGCAAGACCGCCTCCGCGCCACCGGCGACTACGAAAAGGCCCGCGCCGATTTTAACGCGCGCCAGCCAATGGGCAGGCTTGGGGTGGCGGAGGAGATTGCGGCTCTGGCGCTGTATCTGGCGTCAGACGAGTCTTCGTTCACGACCGGGCAGATCCATGTGATCGATGGCGGCTGGACGATTTAAGAAGAGAGTGATTCACGCGAAGACGCAAAGACGCGAAGATGGATCGCTTGCGGCAATGTTACTCGCCGCGCCAGCGGCAGTCGTTCCGGCGATAATTTGAGCGCTGCCGCTGCCCCGATCCCAAACCTCTTTGCGTCTTCGCGTCTTTGCGCGAAATCTAACTTCTTCTCTCCGCGTCTCTGCGCCTCGGCCGCGCAGCGGCCCCAAAACATTCTTCTGCCCTTCAAAGCCGAGAATCGCCCTCGACCAGTTGCGCCGAGATCCGCTCCGCCGCCTGCCGCACCAGTTGCGCGGTTTCGCCGCGCGATACCGCGGGCTGGAGCTTCTTGAGATACGGCACCGTCAACGCCGCCGCCGCCGCCCCGCCACGCATTACCGGCGCGGAAATATCGGTCACCCCCGCGACGAATTTGCTCGGGGTCAGCTCGACATGCCGCTCGCGCACCGCGTCGGCATGTTCGCGGAATTCGGCGAGCTCCTTGTCGCTCAGTGGCGGATCGAACAATTCCTCCCAGCGCCGCCGCACATCCTCGGGCTGGAACGCGTACAAAACCGCCCCCGACGCCGCCAGATGCAGCGGCCGCCGGTAACCGACGCGGACCGAAAAGCCGAGCTGCTCGCTCGATTCCATCCGCGCCACCACCACCATCTCGCCCAAAGTGTGCAGCGCGAGGTGGCACGATTGGCCCACCGCCATGGTCAGTTGGCGCATCACCGGCAGCGCCGCCTCAATCAGATTGCGCGTGCGCGGCTGCTGCATGCCGAGCGAGAACAGCCGGTCGGTCAGCCGATAGCCGTCGCTCGACGAATCCTGTTCGATGAAACCGCGGAATTCGAGCACTTGGACCATGCGGAACAATTCGCCATGCGAACGGCCGAGGCGGTTGACGATTCCGGTGAGCGTGACGGGGGCGCTTTCGGCCGCCAGCAGCTCGAGAATGTCGAGCCCCTTCTCCAGCGCGGGCGCTTTGTACCGGCGCTCGCCGGCGTCCTCATCCTCAAGATCGGCCACATATGTCTCCGCTTCCCTCCGCCGCCCATACATAAGATGGACCGCGCGGACAGCCCTTTCTAAACCGTACCATTATTTGGTACAACGCCGACATCGTCCTTGCAGTCCGCATGAACATTCCATATCATGGGACGCGATATTCGTAGTTGAGACATAATGACCGCAGAAACCGACCTGATCGATTTGGATACCACACCCGAGGGCAAGTCCCCCGCCGGCAGCCAGACCCTGCTGCGCGGGCTCGACGTGATCGAAGCACTGGCTGACGGCCCCGTCGCGCTCGCCGAGCTTGCCGCCAAGCTCGAGCTGACGCGCTCGACCACGCACCGGCTGGCGACGGCATTGGTCGACCGGCGGTATCTCACCTTCATCCCGCGGATGGGCTATCAGTTCGGCCCGAAATTGCTCGAACTGGGCTTCATCGCGCAGCAGCAGACCGACGTGGTCCAGCTCGCCCGCCCCTATATCGAAGCGCTCGCCGCCTCGACCGAGGATACCGTGCATCTCGGCGTGCTCGATGGCGAACGCGCTTTGTATCTCGACAAGATCCCGGGCCGCCGCCGCGTCGAGATCAGCAGCCGGGTGGGCGACCGCCAGCCGCTGACCTGCACCGGGCTCGGCAAGGCATTGCTGATCGACGATGACGCAGCGCACTGGCGCAAATTGTTCGCCAAGGATCAGGCCGGCGGCGCGCCCGCCGCCGATTCCGATGTCTGGATGGAGCGGATGCGCGGCTATGTCGAGGCTGGCCGCGCCTTCGATCTCGAGGAGAATGAAGATTTGATCCGCTGCGTCGCCGCGCCGATCCGCGATGTCAGCGGCAGTATCGTCGCCGCGATCAGCGTCTCCTCGGCCGCGCAATATATGGCGGACGACCGGATGCAGACGCTCTCCGCCGAAGTGATGGATACCGCCGCCGCGATCAGCAGCGCGATCGGCTGGTCGGCCGAGCGCAAGCCGGCACGCCGGGCACGCGCGCGCACGTGAGTCGGAAAGCAGCGTCGTCGCTCGATTATCGCGAGCTCGCGCGGCGCCGGCTGCCGCATTTCCTGTTCGAATATTTCGACGGCGGCTCCTACGCCGAAGTGACGCTGCGCCGAAATATCCAGGATCTCGAGGACATCGCGCTGCGCCAGCGCGTGCTGACCGACGTATCGAACCTCGACCTGACGACCACTTTGTTCGGCCAGAAACAGGCGCTGCCGATCGCGCTGGGTCCCATCGGCCTCTCGGGCCTCGCCGCGCGCCGGGGCGAAGTCCAGGCCGCGCGTGCCGCCGAAAAGGCCGGCATCCCCTTCTGCCTCTCCACCGTCTCGGCCTGCTCGCTCGCCGAAGTCGCCAAGGGCACCGAAAAGCCGTTCTGGTTCCAGCTCTACATGATCAAGGACCGCGGCTTCATGGACAGCCTGTTCGCCGAGGCCAAGGCGGCGGGCTGCACCACCCTGCTGTTCACCGTCGACATGCCGGTGCCGGGCTCACGCTACCGCGACGTCCGCTCGGGCCTCGCCGGTGCGCCGGGATTCAAGGGCGATGTGCGCCGCACGTGGCAGGCGATATGCCGTCCCGATTGGGCGTGGGACGTCGGCCTGCTCGGCCGCCCGCACGCGCTGGGCAATGTCGCGCCGGTGCTGGGCAAGAACTCGGGACTCGAGGATTTCTTCGGCTGGATGCGCAACAGCTTCGACAGCGCGATCAGCTGGGCCGATTTCGATTATATCCGCTCGCGCTGGGACGGGCCGCTTGTGATCAAGGGCATCCTCGACGCCGACGACGCGCGCAAGGCTGCGGACGTCGGCGCGGACGGCATCGTCGTCTCGAACCACGGCGGCCGCCAGCTCGACGGCGTCCCCTCCACCGCGAGCGCCCTGCCCGCCATCGCCGATGCGGTGGGAGACCGGCTGACCGTGCTCGCCGACGGCGGCGTGCGCTCGGGGCTCGACGTGGTGCGGATGCTGGCATTGGGCGCCAAGGGCGTGCTGCTCGGCCGCGCCTGGGCCTATGCCTTGGCGGCGCGCGGCGAGGCCGGGGTGGCGCATGTGCTCCAGTTGATGGAGGCGGAGATGCGCGTCGCGATGGCGCTCACCGCCTGCACGAATATCGCCGCGATCGACCGGGATATTCTGGTATAGCTTTTGGTATGACACCGGTTTTCCAGATAGACCCGCGCGACAGCGTCGCCACCGCGCTGCGCGATCTCGCGGCGGGCGAGGAGGCCGGCGGCGTCACCCTCGCCGAGCCGGTAGGCAAGGGCCACAAGGTCGCGGTGCGCGCGATCGCGGTGGGCGAACCGGTGCTCAAGTTCGGCTTCCCGATCGGCCGCGCCACCCGCGCCATCGCGCCGGGCGAGCATGTTCACACCCACAATGTGCGCACCGCGCTCGAAGGTAGCGGCAGCTACTCCTACAAGCCCGGCGTAGAACCCGAGCATGCCGAGGACGCCCACACCTTCCTGGGATACCGCCGCGCCGGCGGCCGCGTCGGCACGCGCAACGAGATCTGGATCATCCCCACCGTCGGCTGCGTCGGCCGCACCGCGCAGAAGATCGCCGAACGCGCCGCCCTCGCCCACGCCGGCCGCATCGACGGCGTCCACGCCTTCGCCCACCCGTTCGGCTGCTCGCAATTGGGCGACGATCTCGACGGCACCCGCGCGATCCTGACCGCGCTCGCCAACCATCCCAACGCCGGCGGCGTGCTGATCGTCGGCCTGGGCTGCGAATCCAACCAGATGAGCCGGATGCTCGAAGGCGTCACCCACCCCAATGTGCGCACCATCGGCGCGCAAATGGCGAGCGACGAGATCGAGGAGGGCCTCGCCCTGGTCGCCGAACTGGTCGAGACCGCCGCGCTGGCGACACGCACCCTCGTCCCGCTTTCCGAGCTGGTGCTCGGCGTAAAATGCGGTGGATCGGACGGCTTCTCCGGCCTCACCGCCAACCCATTGGTCGGCCGGATGAGCGACGCCGTCACCGCCGCGGGCGGCACCGCGATCCTCACCGAAATCCCCGAGATCTTCGGCGCCGAGCAGATGCTGATGGCGCGCGCCTCCAACCAGGCGGTGTTCGGCGGGATCGTCGAGCTGGTGAACGATTTCAAACGCTACTTCACCGATCACGGCGAGCCGGTCTCGGAGAACCCTTCCCCGGGAAACATCGCCGGCGGCATCACCACGCTCGAGGAGAAGTCGCTAGGCGCGGTGCAGAAGGCCGGGCATGCCACCGTCACCGACGTGCTCCACTATGGCGAGCGCGTCCGCGAGCGCGGGCTGACCCTGCTCGAGGCACCCGGCAACGACGCGGTGTCCTCCACCGCGCTGGCAGCGGCGGGCGCGACCGCGATCCTCTTCACCACCGGGCGCGGCACCCCGCTCGGCTTCCCCGTGCCGACGATCAAGATCGCGTCGAACAGCGATCTGGCGGCGCGGAAGCCCGGCTGGATCGATTTCGATGCCGGCCAGGTGCTCGCCGAGGGCATGGAGCCAGCCGCCGCGGCCTTGCTCGACACGGTCTGCGCCATCGCATCGGGCCAGGAGACCGCCGCCGAACGCAACGGCGAGCGCGAAATCGCCATCTGGAAGCGCGGCGTCACCCTCTAATATTCACAGCCTATCGCACGTCTGTTAACCATATCCTTTGGACCAGCGACTCGGGGGAGGGCGACATGGGGATTGCCGTCATCGGTCTGGCCAACGCTGGCGCGATCGCCGTGAATAGCGCGCTGGCCCCGGCGCCGACCGACTGGCCGGCCTGGATCCAGACCGCGGCCGCGGTGATCGGCCTGATCGCGATCGTCGCTTTCCTGATCGGCCTCAACACCTACGTCCGCCAGGAGCCGCCGGTCCGGCACGACAAGTTCGTCGACACGATGATGAAGAGCGTGCGCAAGCAGACCGAGCGGCTCGAGCGCGAGTTCGCCGAGGCGCTGCATGTGCCGCCCACCGGCGCCGCCAACGCCCAGGCCTATGTCCGCGATCTGCGGCGGCTGCTGCGCGAATCGACCGCCTTCGTCCGCCACGCGCGCGCCTATCCGGTCGGCGACTGGCCCAGCTTCGAGCTCGCCAACGCGTTCAGCGATTGGGCGGCGATCGTCGATTCGACCGATTCCCTGCTCGCCGATATGTATGACGAGATCAACGCCGCGATCCTGCGCCACGAATGGGGCAGCCTGCGCGAGCAATACCTCCGCGAGGAATGGTATGTCCGCCGCGACATCGGCAAGCTCAAGGGGCTGGCCGATGCATTCGACAAGGCCGCCAAACCCTTCGTGAAGAAGAAGCACGATGCCGGGAAAGCGGGCGGCGGCGACCACCATTGAGCCGCCCGATACGACCAGCCACCCCTGCCGCGCGATAAATGGTGCACCGCGGCATTGAAGCGTTAACCATTGCCCCCTAAACCTGAGCCGGGGATTTTCGCCGGGGTGGGCCTAATGACGCAGTTCTTCATTTTCATGTACGCATTGCTCGCGATATTCGTGACGCAGGGGATTCAGCAGAACCATCGCATGCAGCGCCCGACGCCGCAGATGATGACGATGGTCGGCTGGGGCCTGTTCTCGCTCTCGTCGACGCTGGCGCTGCTGCTCGCCGCCGCCGCGGTGGCGCTCGCGATGGGCGCGCAATTGCCGCTCGGCAGCTTCGAGGCGATGTTCTAGACCCGGCCTCATGCCGCTCTATGAAATCGCGGGCCAGCGCCCGACCATCGCCGACACTGCCTGGGTCGCGCCAAGCGCCGACCTGATCGGCGACGTCCATCTAGCCGAACTGGCCAGCGTCTGGTTCGGGGCGGTGATCCGCGCGGACAACACCCCGATCAAGGTCGGCGCGGGCAGCAATATCCAGGAAAGCGCGATGCTGCACTCCGATCCCGGCGCGCCCTGCACCGTCGGCGACGACGTGACGGTGGGCCACCACGCCATCCTCCACGGCTGCACGATCGGCGACCGCGTGCTGATCGGCATGGGCGCGACCGTGCTCAACCGCGCGGTGATCGGCGAGGATTGCCTGGTCGGTGCCGGCGCATTGGTGACCGAGGGAAAGGTGTTCCCGCCCGGCTACCTCATCGTCGGCAGCCCCGCCAAGGCGATCCGCCCCCTCGACGACATGCAGAAAGCGATGCTCAAGATGTCGGCGGCGCTCTATGCGGGCAAGCAGCGCGAGTATGCCGAGGGGCTAGTGCGGGTGGATTGATCGGGGCAATTTTTCGTAATTGGGAGGCGAATATGACCATCTTCCGGAGCAAAACTTTCAAGGACGAGGACGGTGTAGCGGTATGCCTGCCTGACGAGATCGCCTTCCCACCGATATCTGGGTGAGCTTCGAGCGTGATGGCGATGTGATCACGGTCTACCCAAAGTGCGAAATCGCAGCCGCTCCCGACGACTTGTCTCCAAGCTGATCGCCTTCCCCTACGGCAACTGGACAGTCATTCCAGTTGCGCTATGAAACTTGGCCTATGGCCCTTCCCCCCCTGTTCGATCGCCTGCGGCTCCCCGTCATCGGCGCGCCCCTGTTCATCATCTCGGTGCCCGATCTGGTAATCGCGCAGTGCAAGGCGGGGATCGTCGGATCCTTCCCGGCGCTCAATGCGCGGCCGGAGACGCTGCTCGACGAGTGGCTCCACCAGATCACCGAGGAACTCGCCGCGTGGGACCGCGCCAATCCGGACAAGCCCGCCGCGCCGTTCGCGGTCAACCAGATCGTCCACAAGTCCAACATCCGCCTCGAGCATGACGTCCAGATATGCGCGAAGTGGAAGGTGCCGATCGTCATCACCTCGCTCGGCGCGCGGCCCGAGCTCAACGACGCGGTCCACAGCTGGGGCGGCATCACCCTCCACGACGTGATCGACGACCGCTTCGCGCACAAGGCGGTCGAAAAGGGCGCCGACGGGCTGATCCTCGTCTCGACCGGCGCGGGCGGGCACGCGGGGCGGCTGAACCCCTTCCCGTTCGTCCAGGAAGTCCGCGAATGGTTCGACGGACCGGTGATCCTGTCGGGCGCGATCGCCAGCGGGCGATCGATCCTCGCCGCGCAGGTGCTCGGCGCCGATCTGGCGTACATCGGCTCGGCCTTCATCGCGACCGAAGAGGCCAACGCCGTGCCGCCGTACAAGCAGGGCATCGTCGATGGCCGCGCGGCCGACATCGTCTATTCGAACCTGTTCACCGGAGTGCACGGCAATTATCTGCGCAGCTCGATCGTCGCTTCGGGGATGGACCCGGACAATCTGCCCGAGGGCGACCTCAGCACGATGAACTTCGGCGGGGCCAAGGCGTGGAAGGAAATCTGGGGATCGGGCCAGGGGATCGGTGCGGTCACGTGCGTCGAGCCCGCGGGCGAGATGATCGCGCGTTTCAAGGGCGAGTATGACGCGGCGAAGGCGGCGGTCTGCAAATAACCGCCCGTGCTCCCGCGAAGGCGAGAGCCCAAGGTAATGAAGCGGTGTGCTATGTAACCCTAGGCTCCCGCCTTCGCGGGAGCACCGCAGGCGTCAGAACGCGTGCGCCAGCCGGTCCATCATGCTGCGCGCCGGGCTGAACGAAGCCGGCTCCTCCAGCGCATCGTCCAGCCGCGCCACGCGGCGGTGGAGATCGATACTGATCAGCATGATCGTCGCCGCCTGCATCGGCATCGCCGCCAGCACCGCATCCTCGGTCTCGGGCGCCGTGCCCAGCCGGCGCGAGGGCGACAGCGCGTCGCGCGGCGCCAGCTCCCCCGCGTCGACCGCACGCTGCGTCAGCAGCCAGGCGATGATATGCATGAGGCGGGTCGTCACCTTGAGCGACTCGCACGAGAAAGCGACGCGGTTGAGCGCCTCCAGCGAATCGCGCTCGTCGCGGCCGATCTCGTCGAAATAGGCGCGGGCCTCATCCGCCAGCAGCATCGCCTCGACATATAGCGAGTCGACGAGCTTGCGGTGTATCCGCGGTACCGTTGCTGTCTGTGCCCCCATCATGCCGACATTGCTGCCATAGCAAAGATGGTAACAAAATGATTAATCTCGTCCCGAAAAGGAGCGGGATTTCACTGCTTAAGCAATGATGTCAGGAATCAATTGATCCTCGAGCTGGGCGATCTCGTCGCGCAGCCGCAGCTTGCGCTTCTTCAGCCGCGCGGCCTGCAACTGATCTACCGATCCGGTGGCGAGCAGTGCCCCGATCGCCGCATCGAGGTCGCGGTGCTCCGACCGTAGGAACTCGATCCGGCGGAGAATCTCGCTGTCTTCCATCGACCCCTCCCTGCACGAGATCGGGGGTCCCCGGCAACGGCCCATCGCGCATTTTCGCCCGTCTGGCGAATGCGGGGAACCGGGGGAATGACAAATATTTGTAAAGGTGATCTACTTCATGATCCGGCCTGATCACACAAGGAGGACGCATCCATGCACAACGCGCATTTCTCGGCACTTACGGCCAAGCATGCAGTGCTCGACCAGCGAATCGCCGCCGAATCACAGCGGCCCCACCCCGATCAGATCGTCCTGGGTGACCTCAAACGCCAGAAATTGCGCGTGAAGGAAGAGATGGCCGCGAACTAACGGCGGCGTCTTTCCCCTTTAAGCCCTCTCCCGCTTTCGCGGGGGAGGGTTGGGTGAGGGTCTTCTTCTTCTGCCTTCGCCCGACAAAAGAAGAAGACCCTCACCGCTGCGACTAGGCCCGCGTGAAGAATGCGACCAAGTCTCGCTCCTCTCCGCGAAAGCGGGAGAGGTTTAGTATTGCGTTGGGAAAGCGCGCGCCTTAGCGGCGCGTGACAAGCGGCTTGACGAACGCGGGTGTGCTCGCGCCCTTGCCCACCGGCTTGCGGGCGAGCATCGGATCGATGTCATGATCGAAGGCGACGCCGACACGGCCCTCGGCGCTCCAGGCGATGCGGCCGGTGATCCAGCCGACGCCGCGGACCTCGACCTCGAGCGGCGTGCCGCTGGAGACCGGCGCGGCATATTCCGCCATCATCCCGCCGGAGGAGAGATTGCGCACGCGCACCTGCGCGACATCGGGCTTGCCCTCGATCCGCAATTGCGCGGTCAGCATCAGGCTGTCGCGCGCGCCCGCCCGCTGACCGGTGAAGTCATCGGCGGAGAGCGCATTTAGAGGGTCGTACGAAAACTGGTCCATTTCAGACTGCTCGAACGCGGTTTGCCATCGCGCAGGAATAGACCAGCAATCCCTGTCGAAACCGTTAATCCGGAGCGAGATTTTCGAATGTTTCGAGGGGATGCCGGGCTGGGGTTCAGTGCGGTGCTCTGAAACTCGCCGTTACCCGGCCCGTTCAACGGACGCCGTGCTCCGGCGAAGGCCGGAGCCTTGGCCGGCGATCGGCGCGTTCGCCAAGGCTCCGGCCTTCGCCGGAGCACGGAAGGCCTGATAGGAAGCCCGGCCGGAGCCGAGCCCCAGCTATTCCTCGCGCGAGACCTTTTCCTGCCGCTCATGGCGCTCCTGCGCCTCGACCGTCATCGTCGCGATCGGACGCGCTTCCAGCCGCGCCAGGCTGATCGGCTCGCCGGTCACTTCGCAATAGCCGTATTCGCCTTCCTCGATGCGGCGCATTGCCGCCTCGATCTTGGCGATCAGCTTGCGCTGACGGTCCCGCGTGCGCAGTTCGATCGACCAGTCGGTCTCGCTCGAAGCGCGATCGGTGAGATCGGCCTCGCGCAGCGACTCGGTCTGCAACTGGGACAGCGTCCCCGCCGATTCGCGATGTATCGCGTCTTTCCATGCCAGCAGCTTTTCCCGAAAATATTCGAGCTGCCGCGGGTTCATGAAAGGTTCGTCGTTATTCGGGCGATATCCATCGCCACCGTCGTTCGCCGCGCTGGGAAAACGTTTACCAGGCTCGTCGACTCGATCCAAAACCGAAGCCATACCCCACTCTCCACACCGGTCACCCAGTGACGTTCGCCGCTGGAGAACCGCCTTTTGCCCGCAGGCCCTATACGTTCGCGCGATGGCCTTAACAAGCCGATGATTTCACATAGTTGCGCGTCAAACGTCCCATATTCCGGGGGAAATTGCTGGCGGCTGAACCATGTCACCGATAATCCGCGTCAAAGTTAACCGTGCAAATTAACAAGTTGGTAATAAACGGCGCCGCTAATCGTGCCGAAGCCGGACATTAACCACCGTGCGTGGGCCGCGGCGCTGAAAAATCCGCCAAGAACAACGCAAACATTGGTTAACGAACTTGCACTTAATAGTTTGTTTTGCACTTTAACTGCATGAGCGGTGTGCAAGCTGCTGACGGTTCCGTCGGGGAAAGCACGCCAGCAACGGGAAAAGTGGGATTATCATGTCGGTTCGCATGGCCTTGGCGAAACTCTGTGCATGCACCTGCGGGGGCGCCCTTGTCGGGGGCGGCGCCGTGCATGTCGCGGAAACCGCACAAACGCAGCGCGTTTACTCGCAGCAGGCGGTCGCGCAGAAGCGAGTCGTCCGGCGCAGCGCCACGGTGCGGCGCCCGGTCACGCGCACGGTGCGCCGAATCGTCACGACGACGCAGCAGCAATGCCCGCCCGCGATGGTGACCGTCACCACCCAGGGCGCACCGATTCCGCTGCCGCCGCGCGATAGCGGCGCGGGCGGCATGTATCAGTCCGGCGGGGGCGGCGCGGCGGCATCGAGCGCGGCGGTCGGCGGTTCGGGCGGCGGCGGCTTCGTCGGCGGCTTCTTCGCCGGCGGCTTCTTCGGCGGCTCGGGCGGCAGCGGCAGCAGCGGCTCCAGCGGCATCACCATTTCCTCCACCGGCGGATCGACCTCGACCTCGACCGGCGGCAGCACCGGCTCGTCCACCTCGAGCGGGGTTTCGTCCTCGACAGGCGGCTCGTCCACCTCGAGCGGCAGCGTCAGCAGCACTTCGTCGACCGGCGGCTCCTCGACCGGCGGCTCCTCGACCTCGACGGGCGGATCTTCCACGTCGACCGGCGGGTCCTCGACCTCGACCGGCGGATCGTCGAACAGTTCCTCCACCGGCGGTTCGTCGAACAGTTCGTCGACCGGCGGCTCCTCGTCGTCCACGTCGAGCGGCGTTTCGACCTCGTCGTCGAGCGGCGTCAGCACCTCCACTTCGTCCTCGAACTCCAGCGGCGTCTCGACCTCCTCGTCGAATTCGTCGAGCACTTCGGGCTCCTCGTCCAACTCGTCGAGCACCTCGTCGAGCAATTCGTCGGGATCGAGCAGCTACGGCTCCAGCAGCTATGGTTCGTCGAGCAAGGGCGGGTCGAGCAGCCACGGATCGTCCAGCTATGGCTCGTCGAGCTACGGTTCCTCGAGCCACGGCTCAAGCAGCTATGGTTCGAGCAGCCACGGATCGAGCGGCGGTTCGTCGGGCGGCCCCTCACCGGTCCCTGCCCCGCCGATGATCCTGCTGTTCGGCGGCGCCGCGGCGGCGCTGGTCGCCCGCAAGCGGCTGGCGAAGAAGGCCAAGGCCGAAGCTACCGTGGCATAACCAAACGCGTCATCCCCGCGTTCGCAGGGATGACGTATTTTTTGCCCTCACTCCGCCCTGGCCAGCGCTTCCTCGATCTGCGGCACCGTGTGCCCGGTCAGATCCTTGTCCAGCTCGCCCGTCAGCCGGTCGCTGACCTCCTTGTGGTAATGCTTGCGAAGCTCGCCCAGCGTCCGCGGCGGCGCGACGACGATCAGCGATTCATACTCGTTGCGCATCGCCCAATCCTTGAGCAGCGCCGCGGTGTCGGCCGCGAAGCGGTCCTCCTCGATCTGATGGACATCGGTGGGTTCGCCCCCGCCGCCGCCCCAGTTCGCGCCGGGCGTCCGCGTCGAGGAGGCCGGATCGGCCATGTCGGTCACCTGGTCCTGCGTCGGCGGATTGATATCGACGCGCTTCTTCGCGACCTGCAGATTGGGATATTCCGCATCGCCTTCGTTGCGGAGGAACAGCATCTTGCGCCCATCGGCGACGACGACAAAGGCATTGTGCGGTACGTGCATGACAGAACTCCTTATGGTCTGCATGCATAACGCGGGTGGGGGGACGGCGGTTGCGGCCGCACACGCCGCTGCTGCAGACACCGGTCCCCCACCGGCTTGCGCCCACCGTCGCCCCCGGCCATAGCGCTCGCCGATGCACGACATTCGATCCATTCGGGAAAACCCCGTAGCCTTCGACGCAGGCCTCGCCCGGCGCGGCCTCGAGCCGCAGGCCGAAGTCCTCGCCGCGCTCGACGAACGGCGCCGCGGGCTGATCACCGAAATCCAGGTCGGCCAGGCCCGCCGCAACGAAGCGTCGAAGGCGATCGGCGCGGCCAAGGCGCAGAAGGACGAAGCCACCGCCAGCGCGCTGATGGCCGAGGTCGCCACGCTCAAGGAGCGGATGCCCGCGCTGGAGGAGGAAGAGAAGGCCGTCGCCGACGACCTGCACGCCCGCATGGCGACTCTCCCCAATATCCCGCACGCCGATGTCCCCGATGGTGCCGACGAGGAAGCCAACGCGCTGGTTGCCGCGCACGGCACCCCGCCGGTCTTCACTTTCGAAGCGAAAGAGCATGATGTGCTCGGCCCGCCGCTAGGCCTGGATTTCGAAACCGGCGTCGCCCTCTCCGGCGCGCGCTTCACCCTGCTGCGCGGGTCCGCCGCCAGGCTCCACCGCGCGCTCGGCCAGTTCATGCTCGACGTGCTGAGCGAAGAGCATGGCTTCGAGGCGGTGATCCCGCCCGTCCTCGTCCGCGACGAGATCATGTACGGCACCGGACAGCTCCCCAAATTCGCCGAGGACAGCTTCCAGACCAACACCGGCCATTGGCTGATTCCCACCAGCGAAGTCAGCCTGACCAACATCGTCCGCGAAAAGATCCTGTCCGAGGGCGAGCTGCCGCTCCACTTCACCGCGCTCACTTCCTGCTTCCGCTCCGAAGCCGGCTCGGCGGGCCGCGACACCCGCGGCTTCATCCGCCAGCACCAGTTCGAGAAGGTCGAGATGGTCTCGATCGTCACCCCCGAGCAATCCGAAGCCGAGCACGAGCGGATGACGTCTTGCGCCGAGGACATCCTCACCCGCCTCGGCCTCCCCTTCCGCCGGATGAAGCTCTGTACCGGCGACATGGGCTTCACCGCGGCGCGCACCTACGATCTCGAAGTCTGGCTGCCGGGGCAGGACCGCTACCGCGAGATCAGCAGCGTCTCGACCTGCACCGATTTCCAGGCCCGCCGGATGAACGCGCGCTATCGCCCCGAGGGAGAGAAGAGCACGCGCTTCGTCCACACCCTCAACGGCTCGGGCCTCGCGGTCGGCCGCACGCTGGTGGCGGTGGTCGAGAATTATCAGCAGGCCGACGGGTCGGTCGCGGTGCCCGAGGCGCTTCAGCCTTATCTGCGCGGTCTCAACCGGCTCGAACCTGCCGCTTCTTCTTGAGGCAAACCCGCACTATGCTGGCGCCGCGGATGGCGGGGAGAAAGCGGATGCAGGGAAAGGTGATGGCGCTGGCTGCCGCGTTGCTGCTCGCCGGCTGCATTCCGAATGCCGCGCCGGTCGAGCGCTATGATCCCCCGCGCCAGACCGAAACCCAGCGCCCGCAGCCCCAGCGCGCCCCGCGCGCTCCGGCGCAACGCCCCCCGTCCGAGCAGGTCCGCGAGCTGCCCGCCCCCGCCCCGGCCTGGGAGATGCGCAAGGTCCAGCCCGATGCGCGCCAGGTGCCGGCCAGCACCTATGTGGTCCGCAATGGCGATTCGCTCCGGCTGATCGCGGTCAAGACCGGCGCCGGCTCCGAAGCGATCGCCCGCGCCAACAATCTGGCGCCGCCGTTCACGATCACCCCGGGCCAGCGCCTCGCGATCCCCGCCGGCCGCTATCACATGGTCCGCGACGGCGAGACCGGCATCGCCATCGCCATGGCGTACGGCGTCGATTGGTCGCGAATCGTCACCGTCAACGCGCTCGCCGAGCCGTACATATTGCGCACCGGCCAGCGCATCCTGATCCCCGCCACCGGCCCCGAGACGCTGGAGGAGCGCGCAGCGCGCTTCCACCTCGACATCGACGATATCGTCACTGGCGGCCAGCCTGCGCTCGCCGACAAGGGCAAGCCCGCCAAGCCGACAGCCTCCTCGGCGCGAGTCCTGCCCGCAACGGCGGCGGTGGCGCCGCCCGCGAAGCTCACCGGCCAGTTCCAATGGCCGGTGCGCGGATCGATCGTGAAGCGCTTCGGCACGGCCGGCACCGGTGACCGCAGCGACGGCATCAAGATCGCCGTCCCGCTCGATACGCCGGTCAAGGCCGCCGCCGACGGCGTCGTCGCTTACGTCGGCAGCGATATTCCCGCGCTGGGCGGCGTCATCATCCTGCGCCACGGCAGTGCTTACACCACCGTCTATGGCCATGCCGGGCAATTGCTCGTCCAGCGTGGCCAATCGGTGAAGAAGGGCCAGATGATCGCGCTATCGGGCAATTCGGGCTTCGCCGACCGGCCCGAACTCCACTTCGAGATCCGCCAGGGCCGCACGCCGGTCGATCCGGTGCCAAGGCTGCCCGCACGCTGATGTCCGTGCTTCCCCCGTCGACGCTCAAGCGCAAGTCCAGCCTGCCGGTGTGGCTCGAGATCGGCTGGCGCGTGGCGGCGGTACTGGGCCTGCTCGCGCTCGCGGTGGGCGTGCACTGGATCGAACGGGATGGGCTGAAGGACGCCGCCGACGGGAGCGTCAGCTTCCTCGATATCCTCTATTTCACCTCGATCTCGGTCACGACGACCGGCTATGGCGATATCGTGCCGGTCAGCACGTCGGCGCGGATGTTCGACGCCTTTATCGTCACCCCGATCCGCATCTTCGTGGTGCTGCTGTTCGTCGGCACCGCCTATAATTTCGTCCTCAAGCGAACCTGGGACCGCTGGCGCATGGCACTTATCCAAAAGAACCTCTCCGGCCACATCGTCGTCGCCGGATACGGCGAGACCGGATCGGAAGCGGTCGACGAACTGATCGCGCGCGGCGAGAAGCCGGGCAATTTTGTCGTGATCGACATGAACGAGGATTCGCTCGCCCAGGCGAAGGCATGCGGCTGCATCGTCCTCCAGGCCGATGCCACGCGTGACGCGATATTGAACGACGTGCGGATCGGTCAGGCCATGGCGATGATCGTCGCCGCCGGGCGCGACGACACCTCGATCCTGATCACCCTGACCGCGCGCCACCTCGCCCCAGCGCTTCCCATCAGCGTGATCGTCCGCAACGAGGATAACGAGCTGCCCGCCCGCGCCGCCGGCGCCACCACCGTGGTCAATCCGGTGAGCTTTGCCGGGCTGCTGCTCGCCAGCTCGTGTACCGGCCCGCACATCTCGGACTATCTCACCGATCTCGCCTCGTTCCACGGGCAGGTGCAATTGTCCGAGCGCCCAGCCCTCCCCGCCGAGATCGGCCGCCCGCTGGCGGCGATCGCCACCGGCCTGGGCCTGCGCATCTATCGCGGCGGGATCGCGTTCGACCACAAGGCGCCCGAGGCCGGCGCACTCCAGCTGGGCGACACCATCGTCGAGATTGTCACGGCCTGAAAATCCTCCCCGGAACGGGGAGGGGGACCAGCCGCAGGCTGGTGTAGGGGGCCTCCGCTAGAGGCGCCGCTGGTGGAGAGCCCGCTCCGTCAGGCTTCGCCTGCCACCTCCCCGTTCCGGGGAGGATTGAAGAGGCCGCAGACTCCAGTCACACAGTTGGAATGCTCAGCCCGCTCACCGCCCGCATCGCCCCGATCTTCCTGCTGATCGCGTCGAACGTCTTCATGACCTTCGCCTGGTACGGGCATCTCAAATACAAGCAGGCGCCGCTGATCGGGGTGATCCTGATCAGCTGGCTGATCGCGCTGCCCGAATATATGCTCGCGGTCCCGGCAAACCGCTGGGGCAGCGCGGTCTATTCGGCGGCGCAATTGAAGGCGATGCAGGAAGTCATCACCCTCTCGGTCTTCGCGATCTTCTCCTTGCTGTATCTCGGCCAGAAACTGACGGCGAACCACGTCATCGGCTTCGCGCTGATCGCCACCGGCGCTTGGTTCGTGTTCCGAGCGCCCACCTGAAGATCTGGGGCGTAAGGATCAGCTCAGCAAATTGAGCACCGCGCCCATCACCAGGAACACCACCAGCCAATGGCCGCCGTCGATCAGGAACAGGTTCGGCTTCGCCTGCTGGTAGAGATAGTTCACCACCATCGCCGGGATCACGAAGCCCAGCGCCAGCCCGCCCGCGATCATCAGCGAAAGGCCCAGATCGGGCTGCGGCTGATAGGTGCCCAGCACGTGATCGAGAAAGAACGCCATCACCAGATCGAGGACGAAGGTGAGGCTGAACATCATCCCCACATTGCCCTTGGCGCCGGCCATCGATTCCGCGGTCATCCCGCGCGCCGCCATCCAGATCTTGCCGAACAAGGCGCTGTACCAGACCCCACCGACCACGAACGCCGCCACGCCTGCGGCGATCACCGCCAGCCAGTGAATTTCGGTTCCCATCCGCCCGCTCCGCATCGTTTCGGATGAGGCACGATATCGCGGAAGCCGCGCGCTTCCAATGTTGGATTTCAGATGGTCTATCCTCGCGGATGAAGGACATCCACGCATCCTCATGCTTCATCCCGATGCCCGGCAGGCGCAATCTTGTCGCGTTCATGTCGCGGCGGCGGCGCGCGCGTGTCGCGTGGCCGGCGCGTCCACGCCGCGCAACTGCGCGCAACTGTCGCGCCGCGGGCGCTTTCCCGCCGCTTCGCAGGCGCTTCCCCTCCGCATCGCCCCCGAAAAGCCGCCGCATGGGTCAACTTGGTCAACCGGCGGTCAACGCCACCATCCACCCGCCCCTATCTTTTTTCCCCAAAAACCCTATGTGCGGCCCCAATCATGGCAACCAGACTTCCTGAACCGCCCCGCGTGGGTATGGTCTCCTTGGGCTGTCCCAAGAACCTCGTCGACAGCGAGCGCATCCTCACCAAGCTGCGCTCGGAGGGCTATGCCATGTCCGCCGACTATGCCGGCGCGGACATCGTCCTGGTCAACACCTGCGGCTTTCTCGACAGCGCCAAGGAAGAATCGCTCGAGGCGATCGGCGAGGCGATCGCCGAGAACGGCCGCGTCATCGTCACCGGCTGCATGGGCAAGGAAGCCGAGGTCATCCGCGCGCGCTTCCCCAAGGTGCTCGCGGTCACCGGCGCGCACCAATATGAGGAAGTCGTCGGCGCGGTCCACGAAGCGGCGCCGATGCCCGCCAACGCCTATCTCAACCTGGTGCCCGAAAGCGGCCTCAAGCTCACCCCGCGCCATTACAGCTATCTGAAGATCTCCGAGGGCTGCAACCACCGCTGCGCCTTCTGCATCATCCCGTCGCTGCGCGGCGACCTCGTCAGCCGCCGCCCCGATGCGATCCTGCGCGAAGCCGAGAAACTGGTCGAGGCCGGCACCAAGGAACTGCTGGTCATCAGCCAGGACACCTCGGCATACGGCGTCGATATCCGCAAGGAACCGCGGATGTGGAAGGGCGAGCTCGTCACCCCCCACATGACCGATCTCGCCCGCGAGCTCGGCAAGATCGCGCCGTGGGTGCGGCTCCACTACGTCTACCCCTACCCCCATGTCGATCAGGTCATCCCGCTGATGGCCGAAGGATTGGTCCTCCCGTACCTCGACATCCCGTTCCAGCATGCGAGCCACAAGGTGCTCAAGCTGATGCGACGCCCGGCCAATGAGGCGAAAGTGCTCGAGCGCCTCAGGAACTGGCGTGCCATCGCCCCGGACATCACCATCCGCTCGACCTTCGTCGTCGGCTTCCCCGGCGAGACCGAGGAGGACTTCCAGTACCTGCTCGACTGGCTCGACGAAGCCCAGCTCGACCGCGTCGGCGCGTTCCGCTTCGAGCCGGTCGAAGGCGCGGCCGCGAATGCCCTCCCCGATCAGGTGCCCGAGGGCCTCAAGGAAGAGCGCTACGCCCGGATCATGGAGAAGACCGCCGCCATCTCCGCCGCTAAGCTCGAGGCCAAGATCGGCCGCACCCTCGACGTGATCATCGATATCGTCGACGAGGACGGCGCCACCGGCCGCAGCCAGGCCGACGCGCCCGAGATCGACGGCGAAGTCCACCTCCGCGACGCCGGTCACCTCAAGCAGGGCGACATCGTCCGCGTCGCTATCGAGGATGCCGACGAGCATGATCTGTTCGGCGCGCCGCTCGACGGCTAGAAATCTTCCGGTCCGTTCCGGAGATCCATCCGTCAATATGGATCGATCGCGCACCAAGGGCGCGCGCGGCTAACTATATTCCTTCCTGGCGAAGCGCGGGAGGAATGAATGTCGAATGATGCGATCGTCGCCGCCGCACCGGGCGACGAGAACGGGATTGGGACAATGTTCCAAGCGCTTCTGCGGTAGCAACAGACCGTTCCGGCATGGTATATATGGCGTCAGAATGGTGTAGTGCCGTCCGTGGAGTCGAGTTGGAATGCAGGTTGACGATCGCGATAGTGGTGGAGGCAAGCCGTCTGACGTCCTGACCGACGCGCAGCTCGCGTGCGTTCGTCTGGTCCACAAGGGGCCGTCGAAAGTCATCGCCCGCTACCTCGATATCTCGCACCACACGGTGGACGATCACCTCCGCCAGGCGATGCGCCGGCTCGGCGCGCAGACCCGCCACGAGGCCGCGGAGATCGTCGCCGCCTGGGATGCGGGGCATCCCCAAGACTTGATGCCTCAAGTGGAACGGCTTGTTTCATCGGCTGATACGGCCAAGTTGGTTGCGTCTTCGGCAGGTGCCGGGACGCCGGTGCCACCAGGGCACGTCCTGAGGGAACAACGCGCCGAATTCGGCTCGCCAGACCTCAGGTCGTTCGGAATGGCCCGGCTGACGCAATATTGGTTCGGGAATCTGTTCCGTGATCTCACTGGTCCGAAGCGAATGCAGGGAGCGCTCAAGCTGGCGCTCATCGTCAGCTTCATCGTCCTGGTGCTGGTCGGGGTCGGCAATACGATCCAGATTTCTCTGCTGACCTACTCGGCAAACAGCTAAAAATCGAAACCCCTCGAAACGCAGCGACCGCGAAGCACAGGCTTTCGCGGAAGGGAGACTCATATGTCCAGCAAATTGTTCGACGCCGCCACCGCGCTGTCCGAAACCTTCATGCCCGCCGAGCGCATCCAGAGCGCCGCAGCGGTCCAGGCCGCCAAGAGCCTCGTCGTCGCGCTCGAAGCACGCAAGCTCCCCGAATTCTCGAACGCCGCGATCGACGCCGCGATGAGCGCGCTCGTTCGCGGTATTTCGCACTCGGTTGAGGCCGACACCGCGCTTCGCGAAGCGCATCGCAAGTTCGCCAAGGTCGTGGCGCACACCAAGCTCCCCGAACTCGGCTGGGGCTGCGACAGCCCGGAATGCCCGCCGATGCCCAAGGCCGCGTCCGAGCCGTTGCGCGCTGTCGCCTGATATTGCGGCTTGACGAGGAGCTCCGGCAATGTTCGGTGCAGGTGGTGACGCCTCTTCTCATATTCGTGGGACTGCTCCTGGCGGCCTGTCTCTTCGCCTGGTGGCGTGGGGGCGGGCCGGAGCGGGCCGTTGCCGCGCTGTTTTTGATCGCCTGGCTGGTGTCGTTTCTGATCCATTCGCCGGCGTCGATCCATTATCACGGCGTCGAAGTTCAGACGATGATCGTGGATACCCTGTTGCTCATCGCCCTACTCGCGATCTCGCGGCGCGCGAACCGGGCATGGCCCGTAGTAGCTACGAGCTTTCAGGCGCTGATCGTGCTGGCGCATCTGGCGCGCGGCATAAACCCCTTCCAGTTTCCCTACGTCTATATGGTGATGGTGGTGAGCTGGCCGCTCATCCAGCTCATCGTGCTGACCGCGGGGACCGCGTTCCACTGGCGGCGCACGGCGATCAACGGTGCCGAGCCCTCCTGGACGAACTGATCGCGCTTGCGGGCGGACCGGCAAATTCCGAGACCGCCGACCGGCTGCTCGACCGCTACGGCTCGCTCGGCGCGGTTCTCACCGCCGATGCTTTCGCGCTGGAGGCGACCGCCGGCAACCGCCGCACCGCCCAGCTGCTGCAATGCGTCCACAACATCGTCGGCCATGTCCTGCGCAGCGATATCGAATCGCGCCCGCTGATCGCCAACGAGCCCGCAGTGATCGATTACCTGCGCAGCCGCTGCGGCCATGCCCGTAACGAGGAAGTGCGAGTGCTCTATCTCGGCTCTAAGAACCATCTGGTGCATGAGCAGGTCTTCCCCGGCACGATCGACGAGGCGCCGTTTCAGGTCCGCGAAATTCTCCGCCGCGGGCTCGACGTCGGCGCCGCATCGCTGGTGATCGCGCATAACCATCCCTCGGGCGAAGCGCGCGCGAGCGAGGCCGATTGCGAGATGACCCAGCATCTTGTCCGCGCCGGCCATGAAGTGGGGATCAGCGTCGTCGATCACATCATCGTGACGCGCACCGGATCGTTCAGTTTTCGGTTGGGTGGTCTTTTATAGGAATGCCCCAAGGTGCGCGATCCTCGCGCACGGCATTCGCCGACTGCGGCAGCATGTCGAGACCCATCTGGAGATGCGCGGCGGGCAGATCGAAGCCCAGCTCGTCGCAAAGCGCGATGGCTTCGGCCGCGAGGGCCTTGGCCCGCTCGATATCTGAACCCCGTTTCATTCCCGCTATCCAATCACACTAATCGACACGCCGCCACCAAAACATTGTCGCGGCCATCCGCACGTCCACCAAAGCGCGCGTGCGATCAAGCCGGGGCAATCCCGCGCTCTGTGCGCGCTTGGGACAATCCGCCTGAACGCACAATGTCCGAAGGTGGTAAATCGGCACGGTTGAACAAATCGCGCACCGAAGCCTATGCTCGGCGCATCCATATTGGAGGCCCGATGTCGCTCTTCCGCCCACTGCTCGTCGCCGCGATCCTGCTCCTCGCTCCCGCCGCCGCGCAGGCCCAGGCGCTCACCGCGCAACAGACCGCGCGGGTCGACAAAATCGTCGCCGACGCCCTCGCATCGAACGGGGTTCCCTCCGCCTCGATCGCGATCGTCCAGGGCGGCCGGATCGTCTATGCCAAGGCATACGGCGATCAGGGCCCGGGCATGGCCACCGCCAGCGCCGACGCCAGATATCCAATCGCGTCCATTTCGAAGCAGTTTACCGCCGCGGCGATCCTGTTGCTCGAGGATGAGGGAAAATTGCGCCTCGACGACGCGGTTGCCAACTATCTTCCCGGCATCACCGGCGGCGATCGAATCACGATTCGCCAGTTGCTCAGCCACACCGCCGGACTGCAGGACTATTGGCCGCAGGATTACAGCTTCGCCGCGATGGAAAACCCGGTGACGCCGCAGGGCATCGTCGATCGCTGGGCGAAAAAGCCGCTCGATTTCGAGCCCGGCACCGCCTGGCAATATTCGAACACCGGCTATGTCGTAGCGGGGATGATCGTCGAGAAAGCCTCGGGCCAGTCCCTGCTCGCCTATCTCGACCAGCACATCTTCAAGCCGCTCGGCATGCACCCGATCGATCAGGACAAGGCGATCGGCAAGGGCTTCCCCCAGCCGACCCACCGCTTCGCGCTAGGCCCCGTCCGCCCCGCCACGCCCGCCGCCGATGGCTGGCTCTGGGCCGCGGGCGAATTGGCGATGACCGCGAGCGATCTCGCCAAATGGGACATCGCCCGGATCGACCGCACGATCCTGACACCGGAGGATTGGGAGACGCAGGAGACCATCGTCACGCTCAAGGACGGCAGCCCGACGCGTTACGGCCTCGGCGTCTCGCTCGGCGATCGCTACGGCGAGCGCAAGGTTTCGCACGGCGGCGAAGCGGTCGGCTTCCTGTCGGAAAACAGCGTGATTCGCGACCGGAAGTTTGCGGTGGTCGCGCTGGTCAACGCCGATTTCGGCGGCGCGCAGGATGCCATCGCCGACGGCATCACCGAAATGCTGCTCCCCGCCCCGGTGACCACCCCCGCGCTCACCGAAGATTTGGTGCGCGACGGGCTCGCATACACGATCTTCGAGCAGCTCCGCACCGGCAGGCTCGACCGCAAGCTGCTCACCGCAAACGCCAATTACTATTTCGACGCCACCGCGATCGGCGATTACCGCGACAGCCTGGGCCCGCTCGGCGCGCCGCAATCGGTCACCGCGCTCGGCAAGCCGCGGCTGCGCGGCGGCTTCGTCAACCGCAACTATGCGATCCAATATCCCGGCAAGCGGCTGATCGCGATCACCTATGCCGAAGCCGGCAGGGACGGGAAGTTCGAGCAGTTCATCGTGATGCCGGGCGATTGATCCGCCTGTCCGGAATCGCGCTGACATGGCTGGCGCTGGCGAGCGCGGACGCGCCGGAGCGGGCGGTCACCACCCGCGTCGATCCGCTTGCCGTTCAGGACGACGATTTCGCGCGCCACCGCGATCCCGCCGAATGGCAGGGTCTCACCGTCGAGCGGATCGCGTTCCGGAACGAGCGCACCGCGTGGCGGCTGTGGCGCATCGCCGATCCCGCGAAGAAACAGGGGCCGCTCTGGTTCGTGCCGCACGACAATGAGAATGCCGGGTTCGAAGCCGCGCTGATCGTGCTGCGCAGATATGGCGGCACGGTTATCGCGGTGGATTCGGGCGTCGCTCCCGATCACGATGGCCAGCGGTTCAACTATGCGGTGCGGACGGGCGGCCCGGTCGATCCCAACCGCAATTTCGACAGCGCCCTCCCCGGCTATGCGGAGATGGTCCTCGCCGACGTCGGTCGCGGCGCCTGGCCGGTCATCGCGCTCCATTCGAACACCAGGGGTTTCGACACCCGCGAGTCGCGCTGCAACACCGCGGATCCGCCCGGCAACGGCGTCATCTCGATCCGTTTCTGCGACGATATCTACGCCCCGCATCCCTCGCGCAGCCGCGCCTGGCCGTTCGACGACGACGATACGATGGCCTTCGCCACCTGGCGCGCTGGCCGCTCGCCCGATACCGCCTTCTGCGGCAACGCGCTCGCCGCCGCCGACTTCAACCTCGTGTTCGAGCAGGTCGCGATCACCGATCGGTCGCTCTCCAACTATGCCGTGCTCCACGATCTCGACTATCTCAATTTCGAAACGCTCGATCGCGGCAACGACGCCGTCCCCCTCGCCGATTCGCGCGACCGCCTCGTCGCGATGATCGATCGCGCGATGACCGCCTGCATCGCGCCCGCCGCGCGAAATCGCGAAAAATTACCGCGCAGGCGCTAGTCGAACGCCCCCGGCGCGCCTAAATCACCCCCATGCCTGACCTCAACACGCTCGTTCAGCCGGATCGCGGCCAGCCCGCCCGCACCATCCACCTCGTCGATGCCAAGGGCTATGACGCCTGGCTCTCCGCCCAGCCGCCGCGCCACCGCGCCGCCGCACAGGCGCAGAAGCTCGCCCCGGCCAGCTATTTCAGCGCCATCCTGCCCGGCGATGCGCCGGACGAATGGTCGGTCGTCGCCGTAGTCACCAATATCGACCGGCTCAGCGTGTGGTGCCTCGCCAAGCTCGCCGAGACCCTGCCCGAAGGCACCTACCGCGTCGCAGGCAAGGAGCCGGGCGCCGCCATCTATGGCTGGCTGACCGCGCAGTATAAGTTCGACCGCTACAAGAAGAGGGACGAAAAGGCCGTCGGCCCGCGCGTCCTGCTCACCGGCGATCCCGCCCGGATGGACGAGGCCCTCCGCCTCGCTTCCGTCACCTACAAGGTCCGCGACTGGATAAACACCGGCGCCAACGATATGGGCCCCGCCGATCTCGAAGCCGCCGCCGCGGACATCGCCAAGGTCTATGGCGGCACGCTCAATGTGGTGAAGGGCGCCGAGATCGAGAAGGGCTATGGCATGCTCCACGCGGTCGGCAAGGCCGCGGGCAAGGGCCGCGAGCCGCGCCTGATCGAGATCGAATGGGGCAATCCCGATCACCCGCGCATCGCCATCGTCGGCAAGGGCGTGTGCTTCGATTCGGGGGGTCTCGACATCAAGCCCGCCAGCGGCATGCGGCTGATGAAGAAGGACATGGGCGGCGCGGCGCACGCGCTGGCGCTGGCCGAAATGATCATGGGCGCGCGCCTGCCGGTGCGCCTCCACATGCTCGTCCCCGCGGTCGAGAATTCGATCAACGGCGAGGCGGCGCGCCCGGGCGACGTGATGATCAGCCGCAAGGGGCTGACCGTCGAAAACAGCAACACCGACGCCGAGGGCCGCCTGATCCTCGGCGACGCCTTCACCCGCGCCGAGGAAAACAAGCCCGAGCTGATCTTCAACTTCGCCACCCTCACCGGCGCGGCGCGCGTCGCGCTCGGCCCCGATCTGACCGCGCTGTTCGCCAATGACGATACGCTAGCGTCCGAACTGATGGCGGCGGCGGAGACCGAGGCCGATCCGATGTGGCGCCTGCCGCTCTACGATCCGTACAAGGATATGCTGAAGTCCGACGTGGCCGACATGGTCAACGCCGCCGAGGCCCCGTGGGGCGGAGCGCTGACCGCGGCGTTGTTCCTCAAGGAATTCGTCCCCGCCGGCGCGCAATGGGCGCATTTCGACATCTTCTGCTGGCACGGCAGCCCCAAGCCCGGCCGTCCCAAGGGCGGCGACGCGGTGAGTCTGCGCGCTACCTGGAAGGTGCTCAAGGACCGCTACGCCGGGTGACTTCGGCCCTGCCGAGCTTCGCGGCGTCGATCGCCGCGTACGAGGCAGGGATGCACGCCGAATTCGGTGACGCGATCGTCTCGAAGGAGCTCGAGCGCAAGCATGAGCGGATGCGCTCGCATCCCTTCCTGTTCCTGCGCGCCAGCTGCTGGCGCTGGGCCGAGGCCGCACCGATCTTCTGCCCCGAGCTGATGGACGCGCCCGCCGCGCCGTCGGTCGGCGACGCGCACGCGGGCAATTTCGGGCTGTGGCGCGATGCCGGTTCGCGGCTCGTCTGGGGCGTCAACGATCTCGACGAGGCGGCACGGCTGCCTTGGTGCCTCGATCTCGTCAGGCTCTGCGCCAGCATCAGCCTCGCGATCTCCGACAGCGGCGCCGCCGATTCGCTGATCGGGGGCTACGCCGCAGGCATCGCCGCACCCCGCCCGTTCGTCCTCGAACGCGATCATTTCTGGCTGCGCGACGCCTTCGCGGCCGACGATGCCAAGCGCGAGGAATTCTGGGCGGAGATCGACGCGGCCAAGCCGGCGAGGACGGTCCCCGAACCCTTCCGCACCGCGCTGATCGAAGCGCTCCCCGAGTCCGGCCTCAGCCCCGGCATCGCCGCGCGCGAGGCAGGCGCGGGCAGTCTCGGCCGTCCCCGCTTCGTCGCTTCGTGCGACTATCGCGGCGGCCCGCTGGCGGTCGAGATCAAAGGCCTGATGCCCTCCTGCTGGATCCATGGCCGCGAGCCGGGACTCGCCGAGCGGATCGCCCATGGCCGCTTCCGCTCGCCCGATCCTAGCTTCCACTATCATGAGCGCTATGTCCTGCGCCGTCTCGCCCCCAATGGCCGCAAGCTGACCTTCACCGAGATCGGCGCGGCGCTCCGTCAGCGCATGATCGCCGCAATGGGAACCGAGCTGGCCGCGATCCACGCCGAAAACGAACCACTCCGCAAGGCAATCGCCATGGACCTTGCACGGCGCGAACCGCGCTGGCTCAAATCCGCCGCCAGGCGCGTCGCTGACTGGACCAGCGGCGAGTACGAGCACTATCGCGCCACCACTGGCTAGAACGGGGAGGGAAATTCCCGTCCGCCGTCGCTAGAAGCGGCAGATGCCCCGCGGCCGCCCGCCCCATCCCGACGTCCTCACGCCCGCAGAATGGCGCGTGGTCGAGGCGGTGCGCCACGGCATGACCAATCCCGAGATCGCCCGCCGGCTCGGGCACAGCGTCGATGCGGTCAAATATCACCTCGCAAACGCGATGGCGAAGCTCGGCTTCACCAGCCGCGCGGAGGTCCGCCGCTGGACGGGCATCAACCGCGGCAGCGCGCTGCACGGAAAGGATCCCGACATGACCGAACCCCTGGCGCTCGGCCCGATCGGCCAGATCTCGCGCAGCGTGGCGGATATCGCCGCCGCCACCGCCTTCTACCGAGACAGGCTGGGCCTCCCCTTCCTCTACGCCTTCGGCAACCTCGCTTTCTTCGATTGCGGCGGTACCCGGCTGTTCCTGGCCGAAGGCGATGGCGGGCCCGCCGAATCGATCCTCTATTTCCGCGTGCCCGATATCCACGCCGCGTACGCCCGGCTGATTGAACGCGGCGCGGTGTTCGTCGACGCGCCGCATATGATCCACCGTCACGAGGACGGCACCGAGGAGTGGATGGCCTTTCTCAACGATAATGAGGGCCGCCCGCTGGCGATCATGGCGCAGGCCATGAACCCGCGATAATCCGCAAGTGCGCGGTTGCGGCCTCTTGATGTTAGCGATACCATCGCTGAAAAAGGAGAGTCTTGATGCGCTTATTCGAACTCGTGGCCGTGCCCGTTGCTCTGACGGTTGCCGGCGCGGCGCACGCACAGGGCGTGCCCCCTTCCCCATCGACCCAGGCGCCGACCGGCACGCCGGCCGGTGTCGCCGAGTTCAACGGCCCCAGCGAACGCGGCATGGAATTCAATCGGCTGAACAACGACGTCTCCGGGCGCAGGGCGGGTCCCACCCGATCGCTCCGCCCCGTCCCCATCCACCCCGACGATGTTACGCCGGGCAGCGAGGTACGGGATTCGAAAGGGGTCGTGATCGGCACGATCGAAACGGTCGGCATGGACTATGCGGTGATTTCCAGCCCGGGCGGCAGGATCGAAATCGAATTCGCTTCGCTCGCCAAGAACAACAAGGGGCTGCTCATCAACATGCCCAAGGCCAAATTCGATGCGCTCGTCGCCGGTAGCCGCAAACCGGCCAAATGAACCGTCCGCCAGCCTAGTCGTAATGCTCGACGGGGCCGGTAATTTCCACCCAGCTGTGCTTGCGGCTCTCATAGACCGAATATTCCGGCCCGGGCGCGAAGTCCGGGTCGGCGAAGGCGCCGATCGGGATCGCCACGACGCCAGGCATCGAATCGATCGTATAGGCAATCGTCCCCGCGCATACCGGGCAGGATCGAAAGGTCGCCCGCCCGCCCTCGTCGCCGGTCAGCACCCAGTCGCGCATCTCGCCGCTCAGCACCACCTGCGCCTCGGGCCAGCGCGCCTGCGCCGCGAACGAGCTGCCCGAACGCCGCTGGCAGTTGCGGCAGTGGCAGACCGACACCCGGATCGGCTCGCCCTCGCACACCGCCGTCACCGCGCCGCAGCTGCACTGTGCGGTCCGAACCATCTCGCGCTCCTTTCCATGCCGTCGCACCTTCCCTAAGCTGGCGGCATGCCAACCGCCAAGAGCGCACATCCCCGCCTGACCCTGATCGCGTGCATCCTCGCCTCCAGCCTCGCCTTTATCGACGGATCGGTGACCAACGTCGCGCTGCCCGCGATCGGCAAGGATCTCCATGCCACCCCCGCCGAGCTACAATGGACGATCAATGCCTATCTGCTCCCGCTCTCGGCGCTGCTGCTGATGGGCGGCGCCGCAGGGGACCATTTCGGGCGCAAGCGGCTGCTGATCGGTGGCGTCGCGCTGTTCACCCTCGCCTCGATCGCCTGCGCGCTGGCATCCGACCTCACCCTTCTGCTCACCGCCCGCGTGGTGCAGGGCGTGGGCGCGGCGATCCTGCTGCCCAACAGCCTCGCCACGTTGGGCGGCGCCTTCACCGGCGAGGCGCGCGGCAAGGCGATCGGCACCTGGGCGGCGTCGAGCGCAATCGCGGGCGCGGTCGGCCCGCCGCTCGGCGGCTGGCTTGTGGATACCGTCGGCTGGCGGTCGATCTTCTTCGTCAACCTCCCGCTGGGGCTGCTCGCGATCCTCATCGCCTGGCGCTTCGTCAAGGAGAGCGCCGACGGCAAGCAGCCGCTCGACTGGCCCGGCGCCGTGACGGCGACGCTGGCGCTCGGCGCGCTCACCTGGGCGCTGACCCTGTGGTCGAGCCACCGCGCCATCGATACGTCCTCGGCCATCGGCATCGCCGCCGGACTGGCGCTGATCGGCCTGTTCCTGTGGATCGAGCACCACCGCGGCGACCGGGCGATGATGCCCTTCGCGATGTTCGGATCGCGCGCCTTCGCCGGGCTGACCCTGCTCACCTTCACGCTCTACGGCGCGCTCGGCGGATTGCTGCTGCTGATGCCCTATGTGCTGATCCAGGCTGGGGGCTACACCGCGCTGCAGGCGGGGTTCGCATTGTTGCCGATGCCGCTCGGCATGGGACTCGCATCGCGGATCATGGGGCCGCTCACCGTCCGCATCGGCCCGCGCATTCCCCTCTCGGTCGGCCCGCTGATCGTCGGCGCGGGGTTCGTCGCCTTCCTGATGATCGCCGAGCATGCCTCCTATTGGACCACGGTCTTCCCCGGCATGCTGCTGATCGCCATCGGCATGTCGTGCGTCGCCGCGCCGCTCACCACCGCGGTGCTCGCCTCGGTTGACGACCAGCACACCGGCACCGCATCGGGCTTCAATAGCGCCATCGCCCGCACCGGCGGGCTGATCGCCACCGCCATCGCCGGCGCGGTCATCGCCGCGGCCGGCGCCGCGCTGATCTCGGCGTTTCACTTCGCCGCAATCATCGGCGCGGTGCTGGCTGCGCTGTCCGGGGTAGTGGCCTGGCTGACTCTCGGCGCGATCAAGCCCCGGAAAAATCCTAAAGCGAAGCAGCAGCCTCGATAATCGGCACGAACTTCTCGGCGGTCAGGCTCGCCCCGCCGACCAGTGCGCCATCGACATTGTCTACCGCCAATATCGCCGCGGCATTCGCGCCCGTCACCGAGCCGCCGTACAGGATGCGGATCCCGTCCGCCGCGTCGCCCACCATCGCCCGCAACTTTGCCCGCGCAATCGCATGGATCGCGGCGATATCGTCGAGCGTCGGGGTCTTGCCCGTGCCGATCGCCCAGCGCGGCTCATAGGCCAAGGTCAGCCAATCGCCCGAGGCGCCATCGGGCAGCGACTTCTCGATCTGCGACTGGACGATCCGCTCGGCCCGCCCGGCATCGCGCTCGGCCTCGGTCTCGCCGCAGCACAGAATCACGTTCAGCCCGCCGCGCCGCGCCGCCGCCGCCTTGGCCCAGGCATCGTGGCTGGTCTCATGCTGGTCGCCGCGCCGCTCGCTGTGGCCGACGATCGTCACGCTCGCCCCCGCCTCGGTCAGCATCGCCGCCGAGACGCAGCCCGTGTGCGCGCCCTTCTCGGCGTCATGCACGTCCTGCGCGCCCACGGGCATGCCGCCGGCAACCTCCGCCGCCGCCGCGATCAGCGTGAACGGAACGCACAACGCCACGTCCACGCCCGGATTCGCCCGCGATGCCTCGGCAATCGCCGCGACCTGCGGCAGATCGGCGCGCAGCCCGAACATCTTCCAATTCCCAGCCACCAGCTTGCGGCGCATCGTCATCTCCTCATTCCCTGCCACAGCCGATAGCGACCCGGCACGCGCGCACAAGCTTGAAGGGCGCGAGACACGGCCCTAAAGCACGGCCAAACACCTCTCGAACGATCGGCCTTCCATGCTCAATATGTTCCGCAATTTCACCAAGTCGCGCGTCGGCATGATCGTCGTGTTCCTGGTGCTCGGCGTCATCGCCCTCGCCTTCGCGGCGGGCGACGTCACCGGATTGCGCGGGTCCGGCGCGGGCGCCGCCACCGTCCTCGCCAAGGTCGGCAGCCGTGAGATCACCGCGACCGAGCTCAACGACCGGATCGAGCGTTTCCTGCGCGCGCGCCGCAACGAGGGGCAAAACGTCACCATGGAGGAGTTCCTCAGCCGCGGCGGCCTCGAGATGACGCTCGACCAATTGGTCGATGTCGCCGCGCTCGAGGAGTTCGGCCGCGCATCGGGCATGCGCGTCGACAAGGAGATGGTCGATACCGAAATCGCCAACGATCCCAGCTTCCAGGGCTTCGACGGCAAGTTCAGCCAGACCAAGTTCGACAGCACGCTTTCGGAAAACCGCCTGTCCACCGCCAGCTACCGCACGGAGATCATGCGCGACCGCTATATCCGCTGGCTGCTCAACGGCGGCGCGCCGAACGTCCAGCTGCCCGACGGCGTGCTCGCGCCCTATGCCGCGCTCCAGCTCGAGCGGCGCCAGGGCGTGGAAGCGATGATCCGCATCACCGATGTCGATCCCGTCGCGCTGCCCGACGAGAAGACGCTCAACACCTTCTACACGCGCAATCGCGCGCGTTACATGATCCCGGCACGCCGCGTGCTCCGCTACGCAATCGTCCGTCCCGACAGCTTCAAGGCCGCCTCCGCCGCGACCGAGGCCGAAATCGCCGACGCCTTCGCCAAGGCCGGCGCGCGCTATGCCGCGACCGAGAAGCGCACGGTCAGCCAGCTCGTCCTCCCCGATCAGGCCGCCGCCAACGCGGTCGCCGCCGAGGTGAGGGGCGGCAAGTCGCTCGCCGACGCCGCCCGCGCCCGCGGCCTCGCCCCGCGCAGCTTCGCGAGCGTCGACAAGGCGGCGTTGACCAAGGAGGCCTCGCCCGCCGTCGCCGATGCCGCCTTCGCAGCCGCGCAGGGCGGCACCGTCGGACCGCTGCGCGCGCCGCTCGGCTGGATCGTGCTGCGCGTCGATTCGGTCCAGAAGATCGCCGCCCGGACGCTCGCGCAGGTCCATGCCGAGCTCGCCGACGAGATCAGCCAGCGCAAGATCGCGAGCGGCCTCGCGACGACGCGCCAGGCGATCGAGGATAATATCGGCCGCGGCGCGACCTTCGACGAAGCAACCGCCCAGGCGAAGCTCACCGCGTTGCGCACCCCCGCTTTGGTCGCCAATGGCGTGGACCCGGATAATCCCGCCGTCGCCCCCGATCCCGCGCTCGCGCCGCTGATCCAGGCGGGCTTCCAGATCGATCCCAACGATCAGGAGCCCCAGGTCGTGCCGATCGGCCAGGACGGCAGCTTCGCGATCGTCACGGTCGAGCGCGTCGTCGCCGCCACCGCGCCGCCGCTCGCCAAGATCCAGAAGCAGGTGCAGGCCGATTACGGCGCCGATCAGGCGATGCAAAAGGCCCGCAAGATCGCCGCCGATGTCGTCGCCCAGCTCAACCGCGGGGTGCCGATGGACAAGGCGCTTGCCTCGGTCGGCCGTCCGTTGCTTGCGCCCAAGCCGTTCGACATCAAGCGCGCCGACCGCAAGCCGACCGATCCGCAGCGCTTCCAGATGGCGCTAGCGATGGCCCCCAAAACCGCGAAGCTGATCGAGGCGCCGGGCCGCGCGGGCTATCACATCATCTATCTCACCGCGGTCGAGCAGCATGATGCCAACGGCAACCGCCAGTTGCTCGATTTCGCGCAGCAAGCGCTCGGCCCCGCGTCGCGCCAGGAATATGCCGAGCAGTTCATCGAAGGCATCAAGCGCAACGTGAAGATCACCCGCAACCAGGCGGCGATCGCGGCGATGCGTGCGCAATTGACCCGCCAGGGCGCGCGCTAGGCGTTCCTGTGGCGGAGGGCCGGGAAGCCGCGCGCTCGGCGCTCAGCGCCGGGCGGCCGGCGCTGCTGTGGCGCAAGCAGCTCGCCGACACCGAGACGCCGGTCGCCGCCGCGCTCAAGCTGATCGAGCCTGGGCGCGGCGATTTCCTGCTCGAATCGGTCGAGGGCGGATCGGTGCGCGGGCGCCACAGCCTGATCGGCCTTGCTCCCGATCTCGTGTTCCGCGCCACCGGCGATGATGCCGCGATCAACCCGCACTGGCTGACCGACCGCGCGGCCTTCACCCCCTGCGCCGAACCGGCGTTGGCCGCGTTGCGCACACTGGTCGCCGGCTGCCGGATGGCGGTTCCGCCCGAGCTGCCCCGCGCGCTCGCCTGCCTCGTCGGCTATTTCAGCTACGAGACCGTCGGCCTCGTCGAGAAGCTCCCGCGCCCGCCCGCCAGCCCCCTCGGCGTCCCCGACATGATGTTCGTGCGCCCCACGGTGGTGCTGATCTTCGATCGCCTCGCCGACACGCTCTTCCTAGTCGCCCCGGTCTGGCCGGGCGGCGACCCCGATGCCCTCATCGAAGCAGCATCCGAACGCATCGACGCCGTCGCCGCCCGCCTCGCCAGCACCACCCTGCCCGCCCCCGTCCGCGCCGATCCCACCGAAATCACGCTCGAGCCGGTGCTGCCCCCCGGCCGCTACCGCGCGATGGTCGCCGCCGCGAAGGATTACATCGCCGCCGGCGACATCTTCCAGGTCGTCCTCGCCCAGCGCTTCACCGCGCCCTTCACGCTGCCGCCGTTCGAGCTCTATCGCGCGCTCCGCCGCGTGAATCCCTCGCCCTTCCTCTACCATCTCGACCTGCCCGGCTTCGCGCTGACCGGGTCGAGCCCCGAGATCCTCGTCCGCGCGCGCGACGGCGAAGTCACCATCCGCCCGATCGCCGGCACGCGCCCCCGCGGCAAGACCGCTGCCGAGGACGAAGCCAACCGCACCAGCCTGCTCGCCGACCCCAAGGAATGCGCCGAGCACCTCATGCTGCTCGATCTCGGCCGCAACGACGTCGGCCGCGTCGCCGAGGCCGGCAGCGTCCGCGTGACCGACAGCTACACCGTCGAATTCTACAGCCACGTCATGCACATCGTCTCGAACGTGGTCGGCAAGCTCCGCGCGAACGAAGACGCGCTCGACGCGCTGTTCGCGGGCTTCCCGGCAGGCACCGTCAGCGGCGCCCCCAAGGTCCGCGCCTGCGAGATCATCGCCGAGCTCGAGCCCGAAACCCGCGGACCCTATGCCGGCGGCGTCGGCTATTTCTCGCCCGACGGCTCGATGGATTCGTGCATCGTGCTGCGCACTGCGCTGGTGAAGGACGGCGTCATGCACGTCCAGGCCGGCGCCGGCATCGTCGCCGACAGCAACCCCGAATATGAACAGCGCGAATGCGAAGCCAAGGCCGGGGCGTTGTTCGCGGCGGCCCGCGAAGCCGTAGCGCGGGCGAGCGAGGCTGGGTTCGGGCAGTAATTCCCTCTCCCTCAGGGAGAGGGAAAGACGTCTACTGCCCCGACTTCGCCTTGGTCTGGCGGTCGAGCCGGTCCTGATACCATTGCTGGATGAACTGCCGGTTGCACCCGGTCTGCCCGCCCGTGCCGATCGGCGAGCAGCTGTTGGGCAGCCCGGCGCGGTTTACTTCCTCGACCATCTCCATCCGCCGGGTCCAGCTTTGCGCGGTCGGGCCTTCCTTGGCGGCCTCGCGGAATTGCTTGGGGATGCGATACGGCGAATCGCCGCCCTTGGCGCACACCACGATCTCGTCGGGATCGGTCTGCTTGGGACAGGCCTCGTCGCCATAGGTGATCACGCTGCGCACGCGCTTGGGCGGCCCGTCGCCGGTGCCGGCGGTCTGCGCGAAGGAGGGGGCGGCGATCAGCAGCAGCGGGGCTGCGAATATCAATCTGGCGAGCATGCGGTCTTCCTTGGTTTCACGTTGCAACGCCCCTGGAGCCGCATCGTTGCCCCGCGTCTGTGGCCGCAATACGGCTTGTCTCGGATCATTCGCCGCCTAAGTCGGTTGCGATGCGCGTCCTTTTCGCCTTTCTGTTGCTCACCGCCTGCGGCGCCCCCGCGAGCCGGGGCGGCGTAGCCGCGGCGTGCAGCAAGGTGATTTTCGAGGAATCGCGCTTCACCGTCTGCCACGCCGACCCCGAAAGGCACGACCTCGCGCTGGTCGATCGCGGCGCGGACGGCAAGCCGATGCGCAACTTCGACTCGCTGGACGCCCGCCTCGGCAGCCGCTTCGGCCAGCTCGCCTTCGCGATGAACGCCGGCATGTTCGACGATAAGGGCCTGCCGATAGGCTATTATGTCGAGGATGGCGCCGAACAGGCCCCGCTCAACAAGCGCGAAGGCCCCGGCAATTTCCACATGCGCCCCAACGGCGTCTTCTATGGCGACGCGCGCGGCTGGCACGTCGTCACCACCGAAAGCTTCGCCGCGGGCAAGCCCGGTCACGTCCGCTTCGCCACCCAGTCCGGCCCGATGCTGATGATCGCCGGCAAGCGCCACCCCCAGATCGCCGACAACGGCACCTCGCTCCAGATGCGCAACGGCGTCGGCGTGAGCGCGGACGGCAGCGCCTGGTTCGCGATCAGCGAGGAACCCGTCTCGTTCGGCCGCTTCGCCCGCCTGTTCCGCGACCGCCTCGGTGCCCCCGACGCGCTCTACCTCGACGGCGCCGTCTCGCGCCTGTGGGACCCCGTCGCCGCCCGCAAGGACGGCGGCCCCCCGATCGGCCCGATTGTCGTGGCGCTGCAGAGGAAGTGAAAAATTCCTCTCCCGGAGGGAGAGGGGGACCGCGAAGCGGTGGAGAGGGAGTTTCCGCAAATACCGGCGTCAGTGCTCGTGGAAACTCCCTCTCCACCAGCTTCGCTGGTCCCCCTCTCCCTCCGGGAGAGGAATTGGACTAGGCTATATCCATGACCAGAATCCTCATCCTGCTCGCCCTGCTGCTCGCGCCGCGCACCGCCACCGCCGCACCTTGGCCCACCACCGAGGGCGATTACACAATCAAGGACTTCCACTTCCGCTCCGGCGAAACCCTCGACCTCCGCATCCACTATACCACCCTCGGCACCCCCCACCGCGACAGGAACGGCAGAATCGACAACGCCGTCATGGTCCTCCACGGCACCGGCGGCACGGGCAAGCAGTTCCTCGTCCCGCAATTCGCCGACGAGCTCTACGGCCCCGGCCAGCCGCTCGACATCGCCAAGACCTACGTCATCCTCCCCGACAATATCGGCCACGGCGCCTCCTCGCGCCCCAGCGACGGCCTGCGCATGGCCTTCCCGCACTACGACTACAGCGACATGGTCGAGGCCCAGCGCCGCCTGCTGGTCGATGGCCTCCACGTCGAAAGCCTCCAGCTGATCCTCGGGACTTCGATGGGCTGTATGCACGCCTTCGTCTGGGGCACCGAGCATCCCGGCTTCGCCAAGCGCCTCGCTCCCTTCGCCTGTCAGCCCGTCGAAATCGCCGGCCGCAACCGGATGTGGCGCAAGATGGCGATCGACGCGATCGAGGCCGACCCGCTCTGGAATAACGGCAATTACACGACGCAGCCCCTCGGCGGCCTGCGCACCGCCACCGCTTTGTCGGTCATCGCCGGTGGCAACCCGATGGCGCTGCAGGCGCAATTCCCTACCCGCTCGCAGGCCGAGGAGGCCCTTGCCGCCGCCTTCGCCAGCCGCGGCGCCGGAGTCGACGCCAACAATGCCATCTATTTCTACGATGCCTCGCGCAATTACGATCCCTCGGCCAATCTCGAGAAGATCACCGTCCCGGTCCTGTGGATCAACTCCGCCGACGATTTCATCAACCCGCCCGAGCTCGGCATTCCGGAGCGAGAGGGCAAGCGCATGCCCCGCGCCCGCTTCATCCTCATCCCCGCCAGCGTCGAGACCAGGGGCCACGGCACCCACACCTGGGCAAAGTTCTGGAAAGCCGATCTGGCGCAGTTGCTGGCTACACCCTAAGTGCGCCCCATGATCCTCGTCCTCGACAATTACGACAGCTTCACCTGGAACCTCGTCCATTATCTGATGGAGCTCGGCGCCGAGGTCCAGGTCGTCCGCAACGACGCGCTCACCGCACGCGAGGCGATCAACACCAATGCCCAGGCGTTCCTGATCTCGCCCGGCCCCTGCACGCCCAACGAAGCCGGGATCAGCCTCGATCTGGTCGCCGCCTGCGCCGATCTCGGCAAGCCCCTGCTCGGCGTCTGCCTCGGCCATCAGGCGATCGGCCAGCATTTCGGCGGCAACGTCGTTCGCGGCGGGCTGATGCACGGCAAGACCTGCCCGGTGACGCACGACGGCACCGGCCTGTTCGCCGGCCTCCCCTCGCCCTTCACCGCGACGCGCTATCACTCGCTGGTGGTGCAGGACATTCCGGCCGATCTGGTGGTCAACGCCACCGCCGACGACGGCAACGTCATGGGCTTCCGCCACCGCGAACTGCCGATCCACGGCGTCCAGTTCCACCCCGAAAGCATCGCCACCGAACATGGCCACGCGATGCTGGCGAACTTTCTGAAAGCGGCGGGGATCGAAGCCAAGGCACTCGCCTGACCCTTACAATTTGCGACAATAGTCCGCGCCCGCTGAAATCCGCCTGAGACGTCGCCCCGCCAGAAGGTCTCCAATGCCCACGTACGGGCGAGTGGAGACCAACATGAACGACAAACTGAAACTGGCCGGCGCCGCGCTCGGCGGCGTCATCGCCACCCTCGCGGCGGGCGGCATCGCCATGGCCGGCATGGGCCACGGCATGGGGCCGATCGGCAACGCCGACCTCGACAATAACGGCGAGATCACTCGCGCCGAATGGGTGCAAAAGGCCACCCAGGGCTTCGACGCGCTCGACAACAACAAGGACAGCAAGCTCGTCGTAGGCGAAATCCCCGCCCCGCCGCGCCACCACGGCGGACGCCATGGCGGCCCGCACGGTGGCCCAGGCGGCCCCGGCGGCTGGGATCGCGGCGGCCCGGATGGCCCCGACGGCTGGGACGATCAGGCTCCCCCGCTGCCTGCCGCGGCACCGGCCAATGCGACCGCGCCCGCCGCGACCGCCACGCCGGCGAAGTAACTGCATCGCGCGGGGCGTCCGGACCGGATCCGGGCGCCCTGTCGCGCCGCCAACAGCTTTTCTATCTCGACTCCGCTTCCGCACACCCGGATAGCACCCCCGTGACCACGCTGACCCTCCTCCCCGATCCATCCTCCCCGCTTTCGCGCGAAACCGCCGCGCAGGCGTTCGCCGATGTCCTCGACGGCACCACCAGCGAGGAGGCGATCGAAGCCTTCCTGATCGGCCTGTCCGATCGCGGCGAGACCAGCATCGAGATCGCCGAGGCCGCCCGCGCGCTCCGCCAGCGCCTGATCCCGGTCACCGCGCCCGAAGGCGCGATCGACGTCTGCGGCACCGGCGGCGATGGCCACCACACGCTCAACGTCTCCACCGCGGTCAGCCTGGTGGTCGCGGCCTGCGGCGTCCCCGTCGCCAAGCACGGCAACCGCGCCGCCTCGTCCAAGGCCGGCGCCGCCGACACGCTCGAAGCGCTCGGCCTCAACTTGGATCGCGCCGCCGCCTCGGCCGAAGCGACCCTCGCCGATCTCGGCATCGCCTTCCTGTTCGCCGCCAACCACCATCCGGCGATGAAGCGCATCACTCCGATCCGCCGCCGCATCGGCCGCCGCACCATCTTCAACCTGATGGGACCGCTCGCCAACCCGGCGCACGTCAGCCGCCAGCTGATCGGCATCGCCCGCCCCGATTACGTGCCGATCTATGCCGAAGCGCTCGCCCAGCTCGGCGCTGGCGCCGCCGCCGTCATCTCGGGCGAAGAGGGCCTCGACGAGCTCTCCACCGAAGGCCCCAGCATCGCCGCCAACGTCGGCAGCGCCGCGCTCCCCACGCGCATCCTTCCCGAAGACGCCGGTCTCCCCCGCCACCCCTTGAGCGCGATCCGCGGCGGCGATCCGGCCGAGAATGCGTTCGCGCTCCGCAAGCTGCTGCTCGGCGGAAAGGGCGCCTATCGCGACGCCGTCCTGCTCAACGCCGCCGCCGCGCTGATGATCGCCGGCCGGGCCGACACCCTCACCGAAGGCGCCGAGGAAGCCGCCGAAGTCCTCGACAACGGGCTTGCCAATACCCTGCTCGACTGCTGGATCGCATACGCATGAGCGACATGCTGGACCGCATCCTGGAGACCAAACGCGCGGAGGTGGTGGAGCGCAAACGCGCGACCAGCCTCGCCGATCTCAGCGCAGCCGCCCTCCGCCAGACCCCGCCGCGCGGTTTCCGCGCCGCGCTCGATGCCAAGGCTGCCACCGGCTACGGCCTGATCGCCGAGATCAAGAAGGCCAGCCCGTCCAAAGGCCTGATCCGCGCCGATTTTGATCCCGCCGCGCATGCCCGCGCCTATCGGGCCGGGGGCGCCGCCTGCCTCTCGGTCCTCACCGACGCCTCGTGGTTCCAGGGCCATGAAGACTATCTGATCGCCGCCCGCGCGGCGGTCGCGCTCCCGGTGCTGCGCAAGGATTTCAACGTCGATCCCTGGCAGGTCATCGAAGCCCGCAGCATCGGCGCCGACGCGATCCTGATCATCGTCGCCGCGCTCGAAGACGCGCAGATGGCCGAAATCGAAACCACCGCGATCGAGCTGGGCATGGACGTGCTCGTCGAAGTCCACGACGCCGCCGAGCTCGAACGCGCCCTCGCGCTCAAGTCGCGCCTGATCGGCGTGAACAACCGCAATCTCAAGGACTTCAGCGTCTCTTTTGACCGCACCTACGAACTCGTCGGCAGCGCGCCCGAAGGGTGCACCTTCGTGGCGGAATCTGGTCTGACATCGCGCGCCGACCTGGATGCGATGGCAGAGCATGGGGTGCGCTGCTTCCTGATCGGCGAAGCGCTGATGCGGCAAGCCGATGTCGAAGCCGCGACGCGGGAGTTGATCGGGTGATGACGGGATACCAAAACTCCCTCTCCCTTTGGGAGAGGGAAGGGGCCCGCGCCGAAGGCGTGGGAAGGGTGAGGGCGATCGAGCCTTATCACCCTCACCCTTCCGCCGCTTCGCGGCTCCCTCCCTCTCCCAATGGGAGAGGGAATGTATGACCAATCTCACCCACCTCGACGAAACCGGCGCCGCGCACATGGTCGACGTCGGCGGCAAGCCCATCACCGCCCGCGAAGCGATTGCCACCGGCCGCATCGCCATGTCCGCCGAAGCCGCCGCCGCGATTCGCGAGGGCATGGTCAAGAAAGGCGACGTCCTCGCCACCGCCCGCATCGCCGGCATCATGGCCGCCAAGAAGACCGCCGAGCTGATCCCGCTCTGCCACCCCTTGCCCCTCACCCGCGTGGCGATCGAGCTGACTCAGGACGAAACCGGCATAGTCGCCACCGCCACCGCCGCCACCGACGCGAAAACCGGCGTGGAGATGGAAGCCCTCACCGCCGTAACCGTCACCCTGCTGACGATCTACGACATGGCCAAGGCGCTGGATAAAAGGATGGTGATCGGCGAGGTTCGCCTGCTCTCCAAAACCGGCGGCAAGTCGGGCGACTGGCTGCGCTGAACCACAACGGGATTTCCGGACGATGATCAAGCGACTGGCCTTGGGTGCGGCGATGACTCTCGCCGTTGCAACCGCCTCCTCGGCCCAAGAGGCACCTGCGCGGGCGCCTGCGGCCGCTACCGAGGATCTCACGCCCTATACCGCGCCTCAGCGGCTCGTGACCCTGCCCGACGGCCGCCGCATGAACATCTTCTGCACGGGAACCGGCGCGCCGACGGTGATCCTCGAAGGCGGCTGGACGACCTCGACTTTGTGGTGGCGCAATATCCAGCCCGAACTCGCCAGGACGACGACCGCGTGCAGCTATGACCGCGCCGGCTATGCCTTCAGCGATGCCGGTCCCATGCCGCGTACCGCCTCGGCAATCGCCGACGATCTTGCCGCATTGCTCAAGGCCGGCGCGATCCCCGGTCCCTATGTGATCGTCGCACATTCGCTCGGCGGTCTCGATACGAGGCTGTTCGTCGATCGCAACCGCACCTCGGTCGCGGGAGTCGTGCTGATCGATCCCTCCGCGCCCGATCAGGACATTCTGATGGCCGCCGCATCCCCAAGCTATGGCAACCAATGGACGGGCTTCCTCGCGATGGTCGACGCCTGCAACAAGGGTGTGATCGCCGGCACGCTGACGCCGGACATGCCCGCGAGCCGGCCCTGCATCGATCCCCCCAGCAAGCGCTATCCCGACGCGATCAACGCGGTACATCGTACGGAGCAGTTGAGGCCGGGCTATCAGGCGACTGCGGGTTCCGAGATCGCAAGCGTGCCCGCATCCTCGCGCGAAATCGCGTCGAGCAGGCGCAACTGGGGCGCGCTCCCCCTGATCGTCCTCACCGCCGCCAACTCCAACGCCGACCCCGACCTGAAGCCTGAAGACGTGGCCGCGTTGGACAAGGTCTGGTGGGGCCTGCACGAGGATGCCGCAAAGTTATCGACCATCGGCATCCACCGGATGGTTCCCGATTCGTCGCACTTCATCCCCAAGGACAAGCCCGAGGTCGTGCTCGACGCCGTCCGCGAGGTCGTCGCCCAAGTGCGCGCGTCGAAAGCGACTCGCTGAGCGGCGTCACGCGTTTCGCTGAAAACCGTCACCGTCGCCCTGCTGACAGTCTACGACATGGCCGAGGCGCTGGGTAAAGGGATGGTGATCGGCGAGGTTCGCCTGCTCTCCAACACCCGGGGCAAATCGGGCGGCTGGAAGGCCTGAAACCGATTATAGCTTTAGCGTGCTAATGATCAGCGCCGCGAGTGAGACGATAAGCGCCGCGGTAGCGATCCATGTCGAACGCCCGGCAGGCGCTGCCCACGCTTCCCGTCTTCTCAGTTCGCTCTCAAGCGAGATCCGTGAATTGGGCTCGGTCGCTTTTGAGAGCCAGTAATGCAGAGCTGAGTCGGAGAAGTGGCGAATCATAACGGGATCGTTGGGGTCTTTCAGAGCGACAGGGCGCCTTTCATACAGCGGAAGCAGGGTTCGAAGCAGGCTGCGCCTTTCACGGCGCCCGCGTAACATCGCTTTGATTCGATCGACTCCGGCCATTGCATCCGATCCTTTGCGACCCTGCCAGCTACCACGTCCGATGCCCAAATCTCAGCCAAAGCCAGGCGCGAAGTCGCAACGGTTGGTCAAGCCGCCGCAACCGCCCCCCGGCGGAAACACTCCGGCGCATGGTCGTTCACCATCCCCACCGCCTGCATGAACGCATAGACGATCACCGGCCCGACGAACTTGAACCCCCGCGCCTTGAGCGCCTTCGACATCGCCTCCGAAACCGGCGTCGACGCCGGCACATGCACTCCGTCGTTCACCTGCGTCTCGCCCCCGGCCAGCTCCCACAGCCAGTCCGAGAAATTCTCGCCCTCCGCCTGCATCGCCACGAAGATCCGCGCCGCGCCGATCGTCTCCTCGATCTTCGCCCGCGCCCGGATGATGCCGGGATCGCCCATCAGCCGCTCGACATCCGCCGCGCCGAAACCCGCCACCTTAACCGGATCGAACCCCGCAAACGCCGCGCGAAACCCCTCGCGCCGATGCAATATCGTCCGCCACGAAAGTCCCGCCTGGAATCCCTCCAGCATCAGCATTTCCCACAGCGTCCGCGCATCGCGCACCGGCACGCCCCACTCCGCATCGTGATAGGCCTGCATCACCGGATCGTCCCCGGCCCAGCCGCAGCGGGTCATTTCGTTCATGCAATGTTCCTATCTCGACAAACCCGAACGCGCAAGCCAAACCGGCGCGCATGAAACCTCAGCTCTTCGCCCACCCCTTTTCGTCCTACTGCCAGAAGGTCCTGATCGCGCTCTACGAAAACGGCACGGATTTCGAATACCGGATGCTCGAGGACCCCGGCGTCGGCGAGGAACTCGGCCGCCTCGCGCCTCCGCTCGGCAAGTTCCCGGTGCTGGTCGACGCCGGCCGGACCCTCTTCGAGACCAGCGCGATCATCGAGCATCTCCAGATCCACCATCCCGGCCCGGTCACGCTGATCCCCGCCGATCCCGATATCGCGGTGGAAGTGCGCACGATGGACCGCATCTTCGACAATTACGTGATGAACGGCATGCAGCCGCTGGTGAACAACATGCTCCGCCCCGAGGCGCACCGCGACCCCCATCTCGCCACCTATGTCCACGCCGCGCTGGACAAGATCTATGCCTGGCTCGACGCGCGTCTGGCGGGTCACGAATGGGCGGTCGGCGACGCGTTCACCCTCGCCGATTGTGCCGCCGCGCCTTCGCTCTTCTACGCCGATTGGGCGTACGAAATCCCCGCCGGGCACAAGCAACTCAAGGCCTATCGCGCCCGCTTGCTCGCCCGCCCCTCGATGGCCCGCGCGGTCGACGATGCCCGCCGTTTCCGCCACTATTTCCCGCTCGGCGCGCCCGACCGGGATTAGGAGGTTAACGGACCCCCAATTTAACGCTTTCTTCAGTCCCTCAGCCGACTGTCTCACGCGGGTGTGGGGCGTATCGAGAATGACTGAAGTGCTTGCGTCCACGACGATTTTTTCGCTCAGCGGCGAATTGCCGACCGCCTTGCCGTCGCCGGCGGGGGATTCCGACTCCGCGCTCGATACCGCCCATCTCGTCGGCGAGACCCTGCGCGAAACCTGCCTGATCCGCCGTTTCAGCGCTGCCGGCGCCATCCTGCGCCTCGCCGCCCAGCTCGAATCCGGCGACGCCTATATCCTCGAGCTCAAGAACGGCCAGACCATCGCCGGCACGATCGGCTGGAGCGACGGCGAGGAAGCCGGCTTCGTCTTCGACCATTCGATCGACGTGGTCGGCACGCTCGCCCGCAACCTTGCCATCCTCCCCGCCGAACGCCGCAGCGTGCCCCGCGTCGAAATCCACCAGACCGTCAGCCTGCGCCGCGGCAACAATATGGAATTCGCCCGGATGCGCGATATCTCGCAGACCGGCGTCGGCATCGAGACCGATCTCGCGCTCCAGGTCGACGACAAGGTCCAGCTGGCGTTCGATGGCCTGCGCCCGGTCGAGGGCGTGGTCCGCTGGGCGCGTCGCGGCCTTGCCGGCATCCACTTCGACGAAGAGCTCGGCTGGCAGACGCTGATGCCGTGGCTCCGCCAGGTCCAGAGCCACCCCACCCGCCGGGCGCTCGCCAGCCCCACGATCCACGACGAGGACAAGGGCTTCGGCCTCCTCACCGACAAGCAGGTCGTCCGCCTCAACACCCATGCCCGCGTCCGCGAAGGCGTGCGCTGGTGGAACGTGCTGGTCCGCAACCTCACCCCGACGCTCGTCGAGTTCGAAGCCTCCGCCGCCTTCGCCAAGGGCGCGCAACTTTGGCTGAGCCTGCCCGGCATGCCGGGCTGGCCGACCAGCGTGATCGAGATCGAGCACAACCGCTACCTCGCCGAATTCCGCCTGCCGCTAAGGCCGCACGAACTCGCCATCCTCGCCCCCGGAAGGCTGGCGAGCTGACCCCCCCTTCTTCCCCGCCCCTTCAGGGGAGTTCCGGGTCGGCGCGGGGCGCTGTTACCCGGAACTGGTTGCGCAGACTTGGGTCTGCTTCTTCACCAGGCCCTAGTCGAAGCTGGGTGAGGGGTGAGCGATTGCACTTGCAATCGCGCCTGGTTTCCGCGCCAACCCTACCCAATGAGCACCCTACTCCCCGTAGCCGAAGCCCAAACCCGCCTCCTCGCGCTCGCCAAGCCGGTCACTCCCGAATCCGTCCCCCTCGCCCAGGCCGCCAACCGCTGGGCCGCCGAGGACATAACCGCCCTCCGCACCCAACCCTCCGCCGACCTCTCGGCAATGGACGGCTACGCCATCCGCTTCGCCGACCTTCCCGGCCCCTGGACCCGGATCGGCGAAAGCGCCGCCGGCCGCCCCTTCCCCGGCGAAGTGAAACCCGGCGAAACCGTCCGCATCTTCACTGGCGCGCTGCTCCCTTCCGGCGCCGACACCATCCTCGTTCAGGAAGAAGCCACCGCGGACGGCGCCCAAATCGCCCTCACCGGCGAAGGCCCCCCGCACCGCGCCCGCAACGTCCGCCCCCGCGGCCTCGACTTCGCGCAGGGCGACCTGCTCATCGCCAGCGGCCAGCGCCTGACCCCCGCCCGGCTCGCCGTCGCCGGGATCGCGGGCCACGCCACCCTCCCCGTCCGCCGCAAGGTTCGCGTCGCCATCGCCGCGACCGGCGACGAGCTAATGCCCCCCGGCGCGCCCATCACCGGCGCACAACTCCCCGAAACCAACCGCCTTATGCTCGCCGCCCAGCTCATCGATCTTCCGGTCAAGATCATCGACCTCGGCATCCTCCCCGACCACGCCGCCACGCTAGAAGCCGCCTTCCGCGCCCTCGACGCCGACCTCCTCGTCACCACCGGCGGCGCATCGGTGGGCGACCACGACCTCGTTCGCCCGGCGCTCGAAGCCGCCGGCGCGACGATCGATTTCTGGCGGATCGCGCTGCGCCCCGGCAAGCCGATGATGGCCGGCACGTTGGCCGGCGCCGTGGTGATCGGTCTCCCAGGCAACCCCGTCTCGGCCTTCGTCACCGCGCTGCTGTTCGTCCGCCCGATGATCGCCCACCTCTCCGGCGCCACGAACTCCCTCCCGCAAACCCGTACCGCCACGCTCGGCGAGCCCCTCCCAGCCAACCATGGCCGCGCCGATTACCTCCGCGGCGAGCTCCGCTGCGGCCGGGCCTACGCCTCGACCATCCAGGACAGCTCGATGCTCCGCACCCTCGCGCGCGCATCGTGCCTGATCGTCCGTCCGCCCCACGCGGAAGCCGCAAATACCGGCGACTCGGTGGAAATCCTCGACATCGCCTGACATCGCGCTTGACAGTGCCGCGGAACATTGCGTAAACATTCACGGTCTGTTCCAAGAGAGGATCCGCGGCATGCTTACGCGCAAGCAGCACGAGCTCATCTGCTTCATCAACGACCGTCTGGACGCGAGTGGCGTTTCGCCCTCGTTCGAGGAAATGAAGGAGGCGTTGGACCTCAAGTCGAAGTCGGGCGTCCACCGCCTGATCTCGGCGCTGGAGGAGCGCGGCTTCATCCGCCGCCTCGCCAATCGCGCCCGCGCGCTCGAAGTCCTCAAGATGCCCGAGCGTCCCGAGGCCAAGGCCGCGCCCGCCAAAGCATCTAGTGCATCGGGGGGCAATGTCGTCCCCATGCCCGTGCGCACGGGCAGCGTGCAGCCGGCCAACGACGTCATCGAAATCCCCCTCCATGGCCGCATCGCCGCGGGTACGCCGGTCGAAGCGCTCGAAGGCACGACGATGATGCCCGTCCCCGCCGCGCTGCTCGGCGCGGGCGAGCATTATGCGCTCGAAGTGTCGGGTGACTCGATGGTCGATGCCGGCATTCTCGACGGCGATTACGCGCTGATCCGCAAGGCCGAGACGGCGCGCGACGGCGACATCGTCGTGGCGCTGATCGACGAGGCCGAGGCGACGCTCAAATTCTTCCGCAAGGAAGGCGCGATGATCCGTCTCGATCCGGCCAACCGCACGCATAACCCCCAGCGCTACCGCCCTGATCAGGTGCGCGTGCAGGGCAAGCTCGCAGGCCTGTTGCGGCGGTACTGAGCGAAGGACTCACTTCTTACCGTTCGCCCTGAGCTTGTCGAAGCCTGGTCTTTCTTCGCCCGAAGCAAGGACAAGGCTTGGACAGGTCGGCCCGGACGGGTTGGTATTAACTGCTGTAAGCAGTTGGATCTGATCGCGTGCCGGACGACGCGGTTGGCTTGATGAAGGGTTTCCAGTCAACGCCTGACTGACGCTTGAAATGTTGGATTTCGCCTGCTGAGGTTGGTGCGCGGCCACTTGGCCGCCGCTCTTTGACAGTGTCGATCCCCGCCAGACCCCAGACAGGAGAGCATGATCCTAGTGACTTTCCGCACGACAGGATCGCCGCACCGCCTGCTGTTCGCCGCGCTGCGATCAATGGATACCGGGCAAAGGCGCTTCGATACGTTAAACAATCTGCGATTTCGGCTTAACTTATCGCGGAGGCACACCGACAAACGCACAATCGCCAGCATCGTAACGCCGACGTATCATTGCCGTGACCTCCGAGGCCAAACCGAATTGCCCCAAGCATAGCAAAGGCCGCCTCAGCTGTTTTGCGCCGCGGGCGGCCCCGCGCGCCGCACCCAGCCGTTGATCGCGAAGCGCGAATCCTCGAAGCGCCCCGATCCGCAGGTGACCGGCAGCACTTCGTGCCACGCCCAGGAGGGGAAGGCCGCCAGCGTGTTGCGCACCGGCTCGATATCTACGTGTTCGCTGTCGTCGCCGAAGCCGTAGAGCCGCAGCGCGCCGCCGTCGAACCGCTTCGGCGCGGCGGGGAGATAATAGAGAAAGCTGATCAGCCGCACGGTCGCATCGCCGGCCTCCCCACCAGTCCGCGTGTCGATGTGCCGCTTGAAGAACTCGCCATGATTATGCGCGGTCAACTGCAACTCGAACCGCGCCGGAACGAATGGCGGAATGCCGAGCGCGTCGAACAGGCTCGGCAGCAGCGCGGTGATCTTCTTCTCGAAAAACGGCCGCCACGGCTTGCCCATCTGCCGCAGGGTGCGCGAGTGCCGGTGGCTCTGCGTGATCGTGTGATCCTTTACCGCCGATGCCGTGAAATTCGGTTCCTGCTCGACCGCAAACGCGCGCAACGCGTCGCATTCCTCGTCCTCGAGGAAGTCGGGCAGGATAACATAGGCGGGAAACGGCATTGCGCTTACTGCCGCTTCTTGTTTTGCCGGGCAAGTTCGGTCTCGAACCCCGTCTCCGCCGCCGCGACCTGCCGCGCCAGCTCGCCGGGATCGACGAATGCCAGAGGGTCCCCCGCCGCCAGCTTCGCGCGCTTGGCATCCATCCCGAACGCGCCGGGATGGAAATTGAGGAACACATCGGTCCGCATCCGCCGCAGCGCCGCGAAGGTCCGCCGGAAATCCGCCACCGCGTTCGGATAGCCCGCCCCGCCGGTCAGATCCTGCCCCGCCACGCTCAGGCTGCACGCAAACAGCACCCGCAGCGGCTTGCCGCCCTCGCGCACCGCCATCGACCAGCTCGTGCACCCCCTGGTGTGCCCCGGCGTCAGATGCGTCACCAGATCGGTCGCGCCGACCCGCACATGCGATCCCTCGCCAATCACCCGATCGACCCGCACCGGCGCAAACGGTGCCAGATCCGCCCGCCCGGCGGTGCTGCCGCGCTCCAGATCGGGCTTGTCCGCCGCGCTCGCCAGCAATCGCCCACCGGTCAGCCGCTTCAGTTCCGCCAGCCCGTCGGCATGATCGAAATGCGCATGATTGATCAGCAGGACGCGCACATCCTCCACCCGAAACCCCAATGCGCGGATATTCGCCACGATCTGCGGCACGCTCTCGGATAGCGCTCCGTCGATCAGCACATGCCCCTTGGGATCGGTGATCAGATACGCCGATATCCCCGCCGTCCCGACATAATAGACCTTCCCGGCTATCCGGAACGGCGCCAGCGGCTTGTTCCACGCCGTCCGCACCGGCGCCCAATCGGTCGCCTGCGGCGTCGCGGGTGCGGCGGCAAGCAGCAGAAGCGGAGCGAGCAAGGCAAGGCGGCGCATCACGGACCTTTCGGATAGTTGCGCACTGGTGGCGGCATTACCCGGGGCGGGTCAACCCAAGGATGTCGCCCCGCCATCCCGCCGACGGTCGTTACCCGCCCGCTCGCAAAGGTGATCGCCACCCCGCCGGTCTTCGCCAGCGTCTCGCGGTCCAGCTTCAGCCAGCGCGGCGTGCACCCCTTGGGCAGCCGCCGGTCGCTCACCACGATATCGGACGACCGGCAAAGCGCCGCCATCTCCTCCCAATCCACCATGTACGAACTCCGCGTCGCCGCCACCCGCCAGCGCCGCGCCCCCGCCCCACTCCCTGACCGCACGTCGATCAGGCACAGATCGGGGCTGCACCGCGCACCCGCCTGCTCGGCGAGCGCGACCAGCCCGTCGTCGTCACCGCCATTCTCGCTGAGCATGTCGCGGGTGTAATCCCCCGCCCGGTCGCGCAGCAGCGCCATCCCGCCATCGGGCATGCGGATCGCCAGATGCCGCCCGTCGCCGGTCACCAGCAAATCGGGCGCGGGCGTCATCAGCGCCCACGCCCCGCCCACCACCAGCGGCGCCAGCCCCGCCCAGCGCACCGGGCTCCGCCACAAAGCCATCCACAGCCCGCCCGCCGCCATCAGCCCAAACGCTCCGCCCGGCATCGCCGGCAGCGCCGCCACCGCCCCCGGCGCCGAAGCGGTGGTATGCGCCAGCCACAGCAACAGCCCCAGCGCCTTACCGGTCAGCCACCACAAAGGCGCGCCCAGCCCCGCCACGTCGAACAATAATGCCAACCCTTCCAAGGGCATAATCACGAAGGTCGTCAGCGGGATCGCGACGATATTGGCGAGCGCGCCATACACGCCCGCCTTGTGGAAATGAAACAGCCCGATCGGCATCAGCGCCAGCTCGACCACCAGCCCCGTCAGCAGCAACGACCCCAAATTCCGCGCCAGCCGGCGCCCCCGCCCCTCCTCGCGCCGCGCGAACCACCCACGCACACGGCGGTGCTCGTGCAGCGCCACGATCGCCGTCACCGCCGCAAAGCTCAACTGGAAGCTCGGCCCGGCCAGCGCCTCGGGCCACAGCAGCAGCACGAAGAACGCCCCCGCAGCCACCAGCCGCAGCGTGATCGCCTCGCGCCCCAAACTCAGCGCCAGCAACACCAGCAGCGCCGCCGCGCAAGACCGGATCGTCGGCACCTCCGCTCCGGTCAGCAGCGTATACCCGATCGCAGCCGCCGCCCCCGCCCCCGCCGCTACCAACGGCAACCGCCAGCGCAGCGCCAGCCAAGGACTCAGCGCCAGCAACCGCATCACCAGCAGCATCGCCGCCGCCGTCACCGCGCTGACGTGCAACCCGCTCACCGAAAGCAGATGCGCCAGCCCAGAACGCCGCATCGCCTCCGAATCCGCTTCGGATATCGCGCCCTGATCGCCGGTCGCCAGCGCACTCGCGATCCCGCCCGGGCTCCCCGCAACCTGCCCCTCGATATGCGCCGAAAGCCGCGCACGCAGATCCGCCCCCGGCGGCTCGCCCGCGCGCACCACCGCCACCGGCGCCAGCCCGCGCCCGGTCGCCCCGATCCCGCTGAACCAAGCCACCCGCGCAAAGTCGTACGCCCCGGGCACTGCGGGCGGCGGCGGCGGCATCAGCCGCGCCCGCAGCCGCACGGTCGCCCCGCGCGCCAGCCCCACTGGCACATCCTTCACGGCAATGTTCAATCGAAGCCGCGGCGGCAGATCCGCCCGTCCCACTGGCGCCAGCCGCACCCGCACCAGTTCGCGCGCGGGCAATTGCTCCACCCGCTCCACCCTGGCGTCAATCGTCACCAACGCCGCCCGCGCCAGCACCGGCGCCGCCACGCTCTCCGCGCGCCACCAGACCAAGGCACAGCCTAAAGTCATCGCCACCGCGCCGACCGTCAGCACCCGTCCGGCCCGCCCAGCCCCCGAAATCGCCACCCCGATCACCACCAGCGCCAGCGCGCCCACCAGAAACCCGATCCACCGCCCCGCATCGGTCAGCACGAACCAGGCGGCGATCCCGCCCCCCAGCGCCACCGGCAGCCACAGGATCAACTGGTCGCGCTCGGCCTCCAGCCAGCGCTCGACCGCCCCGGGCATCTGGCCAAGCGCCCGCGCGGCCCCCATTTGTAGGAGGCCGGGGTGCGTGCTAGGGGCGTGCCCGGCTGAACTGGCCATCAATCTCAAGTCTGGGAGCATGCGCGGTTGAGCGCAATATCTGAAACCGGCAGCCCGGCTGTCGTCACGCGCTTTGCGCCGTCACCCACCGGGTTTCTGCACATCGGCGGCGCGCGCACCGCGCTGTTCAACCTGCTGTTCGCGCGCCATCACGGTGGCAAATTCCTGCTGCGGATCGAGGATACCGATCGCGCGCGCTCCACCCAGCCGGCGATCGAGGCGATCCTCGACGGCATGCGCTGGCTCGGGCTCGATTGGGACGGCGACGAAGTCTATCAGTTCGCGCGCGCCGCCCGCCACGCCGAAGTCGCCCACGCGATGGTCGCGCAGGGCGCCGCCTACCGCTGCTACCTGACTCAAGACGAGCTCGCCGCGATGCGCGCCGAGGCCGAAGCCGCCAAGAAGCCGCTTCGCATCCGCTCGCCCTGGCGCGACAAGACCAACGATACCGATCAGCCCTTCGTCGTCCGCCTCAAGGCGCCTACCGAAGGCGCGACCACGATCCACGATCGGGTCCAGGGCGACGTCACCGTCCAGAACAGCGAGATCGACGATCTCGTCCTGCTCCGCTCGGATGGCACGCCAACCTATATGCTCGCGGTGGTCGTCGACGATCACGACATTGGGGTCACTCACGTCATCCGCGGCGACGATCACCTCAACAACGCCTTCCGCCAGCTGCCGATCTACAAGGCGATGGGCTGGGCCGAGCCGATCTACGCCCACATCCCGCTGATCCACGGATCGGACGGCGCCAAGCTCTCGAAGCGCCACGGCGCGCTGGGGGTCGACGCCTATCGCGACGAAATGGGCCTGTTGCCGGAGGCAGTGTTCAACTATCTCCTCCGCCTCGGCTGGGGCCACGGCGACGACGAGATCATCGGCCGCGAGCAGGCGATCGAATGGTTCGACTTGGACGGTGTCGGCAAATCACCATCGAGGTTCGATTTAAAGAAGCTGGAGAACCTGAACGGTCATTACATCCGCGCCGCGGACGATGCCCGTCTGGCCGATCTCGTCGCCGCGCGCCTGCCCTTCGAAACCAGCGAATCGCAGCGCGATCTTTTGCGCCGCAGCATGCCGGCTTTGAAGCCGCGCGCAGCCAATCTCCTCGAATTGACCGCTGGCGCGGCCTTTCTTTTTCGCACCCGCCCACTGGAAATGGACGCGGATGCACAAGCTCTGCTAGAGGGCGACGCGAAGGCGCTTTTGAACCAGTTGCACGCCGCGCTTGACGCGGCGGAAGTCTGGGATACGGAGGCGCTCGAAGCGGCGGTACGCGCTGTCGCGGACGATGCCGGGGTGAAGCTCGGCCAGGTGGCGCAGCCGCTCCGTGCGGCGCTCACCGGGCGGAAGACCTCGCCGGGTATCTTCGATGTCCTGGTTCTGCTGGGGCGCGAGGAAAGCCTGGGCCGTATCGCCGACGCCATGCGCGTGCCTGCCTAGGCGAAGAACCAGAGGACGATACGATGACCGACACGCCCAGCATCACCATCGGCAACGATCCCTATGCGGTCATGTCCGGCAGTGTCGGCCCCGACGTGATCGATATCCGCAAGCTCTATGCCAAGACCGGCATGTTCACCTACGATCCGGGCTTCACCTCCACCGCGGCGTGCGAATCCGCGCTGACCTTCATCGATGGCGACGAAGGCGTGCTCCTCCACCGCGGCTATCCGATCGGCCAGCTTGCCGAGAACAGCTCGTTCATGGAGATTTCGTACCTGCTCCTGAACGGCGAACTGCCGGGCAAGGAAGACCTCGACAAGTTCATCCATACGATCACCCGCCACACCATGCTGCACGAGCAGCTCGCGACCTTCTATCGCGGCTTCCGGCGTGATGGGCATCCGATGGCGATCATGTGCGGCGTCGTCGGCGCGCTCTCGGCTTTCTATCACGATTCGACCGACATCACCGATCCGCAGCAGCGGATGATCGCCAGCCATCGGCTGATCGCCAAGATGCCGACGATCGCGGCGATGGCGTACAAGTACAGCGTCGGCCAGCCATTCGTCTATCCGGACAACCGCCTGAGCTACACCGGCAACTTCCTGCGGATGACCTTCGGCGTTCCGGCCGAGGAATATGTCGTCAATCCGATCGTCGAGAAGGCGCTCGACCGCATCTTCATCCTCCACGCCGATCACGAGCAGAACGCCTCGACCTCGACCGTGCGCCTCGCCGGCTCGTCGGGCGCCAACCCGTTCGCGTGCATCGCCGCGGGCATCGCCTGCCTGTGGGGTCCCGCGCATGGCGGCGCCAACGAAGCCGCGCTGAACATGCTGCGCGAGATCGGCCGTCCCGAGCGGATCCCCGAGTACATCGCCCGTGCCAAGGACAAGAATGATCCGTTCCGCCTGATGGGCTTCGGCCACCGCGTCTACAAGAATTACGATCCGCGCGCGACCGTGATGCAGCAGACCGTCCGCGAAGTGTTCAAGGAGTTGAACGTCACCGATCCGGTGTTCGAAGTCGCGCTCCAGCTCGAGGAAATGGCGCTCAACGACCCCTATTTCATCGAGAAGAAGCTGTTCCCGAACGTCGATTTCTATTCGGGCGTGATCCTCTCGGCGATCGGCTTCCCCACGACGATGTTTACCGCATTGTTCGCCCTCGCCCGCACCGTCGGCTGGGTCGCGCAATGGAACGAGATGATCTCCGATCCCGACCAGAAGATCGGCCGCCCGCGCCAGCTTTACACTGGCCCCGTCCAGCGCGATTATGTGAGCGTCGACAAGCGCTGAAGGACACAAGCCCATGCTCCGCATCATCACGACGGTCGTCGGCGTACTCGCCGTGCTGATGGGTTTGCTCTGGGTGGGGCAAGGGCTGGGCTGGATTCACTGGCCCGCGTCCAGCTTCATGCTCGAGAAGCCCGATTGGTCGGTGCGCGGCGGCATCCTCGCGGTGGTCGGCGCGGTCGCGATCGTCTGGGCACAGCGGAAGCGCTGAGGGAGCGGCAACGATGCGTCAAAACCTGCTGATCTTCGCCGGCATTCTCGGCTTCATCTTCGGGATGCTGTTCATGCTTCAGGGCTTGGGCATCATCCATTTCCCGCCCGACAGCACCATGATCAACAATCGCGTGTGGGTCACGCGCGGCGGCATCCTCGCCTTTCTCAGCGTGATCCTGGTGGCCGGCGTCCGGCTGGCGCCCGGCAAGCACCGCCACTAAAGCTGTACCTCAGCTTACTAGCCGATTCAGGAACCTGAATCGCACAAAGGCGTAGCGTCTTCCCTGCCCGAGTCGAAGGGCATGAGGAGAGGAAGTTATGCGTATCGCCAAATTCATCCTTGCCGCCGGTCTGGCCCTTGCCACCGTCGCCGGCGCCAGCACCGCCAGCGCTCAGGATCGCCATCACCGCGGCGACCGGTACGAGCAGCGCCATGACCGCTACGACCGCTATGATCGCGGCCGTCACCATGGCTGGGACAATGGCCGCCGCAACCACGGCTGGAACCGCCATCACCGCAATTGCCGCACCTTCTGGCGCCATCACCGCCGCGTCACCGTCTGCCGCTAAACCGCGCGGGCGCCCGTTTTGGCGGGCGCCCAGCTAGCGCTTCGCCTTGCGCTTCGATCCGCGCGGCAGGGGTGGCAGTTCGCCCCGCGACAGCATCCCGTCGCGATTGGTGTCGAGCCGCGCGAAGCGTTCCTCCGCCACGCGCCCGAATTCGCTCGCCGAAACCCCGCGGTTGAAATTGATGTCCGCGGACGCGACCGGCTCGGGCAACTGGAAATAGTTGAAAGGCGCCGCGCCCTCGCGCCCGACATACCGCGTCGGCGCCGGCGGGGCGCCTCTAAGCGAATCATTCCCGTCGCGCTCCGGATCGAAAACGCCACGGCCACCGCCACGGTCGCGCACTGCGATCTCCCGCGCGATCAGCATCTCATAGCGCTCGAGCTCCACCGGATCGACTTCGCCGCTCTTGTCGATATCCAGCGTCTTGAAGAATCGCGCGGCATCCGCGGTCATCTCGTCCGTGCTCAACTTGCCGTCCTGATTGGCGTCGGCGCCAACGAACCATGCCGTATCGGGCGGCGCATCCTTGCCGCCCAGGAATGGCTCGCCCATCGGGCTGACGAACAATTGATCGCGCGCCACCTGCGCACTCGACGGCAGCGCAGCCAGTCCCGCCACGATCGCGGCAAATCGCGATGAAAGTTTCAGCAAGCCTCGCATCACCAATTCCCCGCGCCGATCGTCCCCGCACGATATTCCGCAATCCGCCGCGCCGTCGCGGGCGATACGCCCTCCGGCAGCGCATCGAGCGCAAACCACGCCGCTTCCGCAATCTCGAGCCCGTCCGCCGCAGTCACCGCGGTGCCCGCCGGCACGCGCGTCACGAACACCACGACATGGTCGTCCTTCCCCTCGCGCAGATTGTGATAGATACCGAGCACCCGCTCGACCGCAAAGGCATGCAGCCCCACTTCCTCGCGCAATTCGCGCGCCAGGCCGGCCTCGAAACCCTCGCGCTTCTTCACGCCCCCGCCCGGCATATGCCAGCCCGCGATATAGGTGTGCCTGACCAGTGCGACCCGCCCATCGCCGTCGAGCACCAAGCTGCGCACGCCCAGGGTGCGCGGCTTGATCACCCGCCAATAGGTGCGGGCCGCGATGCCGATGATCTGGTGATGAAGCGCCATGCCCTCAGGCCTAGCGCGGCGTTACAGCCCGGTCGAGCGCCGCTTCAGCCGCGCCTTGAGATCCTGCATGCTCACGGCTTCCACCGCGGCGGATTTGTCCTGCGCACGGATCACCGCGGTCAGGTGCACGAGCACCTGATCGGTCAAGTCCAGGCCCTGCAGCGAAGCGGCATGGCGGTGGAGCAAAATCGGATCGTGGACGAGGATATCGCCGATCTGGTCGAGCCGGCGCCGGATCATCTCCAGTTCTTCGGCCAGTCGCAGATCAAGCGCGTCGCCTGAAGGCGCCCGGCCCGGCGGCGGCGCCTTGAAGATCGATCGCTGCGCCGCGGCGGGATTCGCCCGGATCGCGGCCATCATCGCATCCACCTCGCGCTGGTGGGCGGGTGCGGTGTAGCCGGCATTCTCGAAATCCATTCCCCGACCTCCCGAGGCCATGCCTACATCGCATGGGTTAAACTGGGCCTAATAAGCGGTCCTCACGCCCCGAACACAGATCCCGCCACCGGATCGCGCCACGGCAAGGTAAACACAAACCGCGCGCCCATGCCCGGCGCGCTGTCGACGCGGATATCCCCGCCCATCGCCCGCGCCAGCCGCCGCGCGATATACAGCCCCAGCCCGCTCCCGCCCGGCTCGGTCGGATCGACGCGGCCAAACTTCTCGAAGATCCGGTCCTGATCCTCGAAGGCGATACCCTTGCCCTGATCGGCTACGATCACGGCGCCCATGTCGCCATCGCGCTCCAGCCGGATCCACACCATCGATCCCGGCGGCGAATAGCGCACCGCATTGCCGATCAGATTGACCAGCACCTGCAGCGCCCGGCGAAACTCGCCCGTCACCGGCAAGGTCTCGCTGGCCTCGCCCCGGTCGACCCGCACCTCGCCCTGCGCCGCGCGCACCGCAAGCAGCCCTGCCGCCCGTCGCGCGACATCGGCCAGGTCGATCGGCTCGGCAGCCGTCACGAAATCGTCGCGCTCGATCGCCTGGAGATCGACCAGATCGTCGACGAGCCCGAGCAGATGCCGCCCGGCATTGGCGATGTCGCTAGCATATTCGGCATAGTCGGGCTTGAGCGGACCCTCGGTCTGCGCGCTGATGCTGTCGGCATTGGCGATGATCTTGCCCAAGGGACCCCGCAGCGCGCGGTCGAGCCGCTGGCTGAACGAATCGGGAAAGCCGCCGAAAGGCACCGCGGGCAGCGGCGCGTCCACCTTCGGCGCCACCGGCCCCGCATCGAGCATATGCGCCGCGCCGACGAAGCCGGCGAAGCGCCCGCCCGGATCGGTGCGCGGCGTCGCATCGAGCCGCACCATCCGCCCGGTCCCGCGCAACTCCGCCTTCTGCCCGTCGAACCGCGCCTGCGCTGCCACCGCGGTCAGGATCGGCAGCGCGCCGCTCTCATCCTCCTCGAGCGCGAACAGCCGGGTCAGCGGCTGCCCCAGCATCGCGCTGGTCTCGAATCCGTAGCGCGCACCTGCCTCGATCGACAGGAAGGTGATCCTGAGCGATGCGTCGGTCTCCCACAGCCAATCGGCGGCGCTCCGGAAGAAATCGCCGTCCCGCTCAGGCTCGGTCGCCACCGCACGCCACACCGGGCGCGGGCGCCAGCCGCTCACTTCCACGCGCACGCCGCCGTCCTGCGGCTCGGCGCGTACCCACAATTCCAGATCGTCGTCGCCATCGGCGGCGATCACGTTGCGCGAGATGCCGATCCCCAGCCGCTGCGCCAGCCGCACCAGCGTGGCGATCTGCGGCACCGCCAGCGGCAGTCCGATCCCGCCGCCCGCGCGCGTGTTCAGTTCGCCAAGCCGCGCCTCGGCCTCGAGCAGCCGCCCCTGCGAATCGATCTGCCCCACGGCAGTCGGCAGCGAGGAATCGATCGCGTTCACTTGGCGCGCCCCAAAGCCAGCACCGCCGCACGATAATCCGGATGCAGCTTCATCGGCGCCAAAGCCGTCCGCGCCTCGCCGCTGGCAATCGAAGCAATCGCATCCAGCGTGTCGGCAAAACGCTCCAGATCGCGCCGCGAATCCGCTTCGCACAAGGCATAGCCTATCTTGGCAATCGCATCCCGGCTCAGCTCGAGCGCGCGCAGCGCCAGCCACAGGCGGTCCCCCGCCGGATCGAGCACAAGATCGCGCGTCGGCGGATAGCTCGTTCCCAACGCATGCGCGAGCAATGCGGTGAACAGCACGATCCGCCGGTCTCCCAGCGATTCGACCAGCAACTGCGGCAATTCGTGCGCCTGCGCGTCGATCGCTGCGGCGAAGCGGCTCGCCGCAGCCTCCAGCCGGTCGCCCTCGTCATACGCGCTCAAACTCCGCTGCGCCGCGTCGGACAAGGCCCGGTCGAGCGCGTCCACATCACCCTCCGCACCTTCGACCACGCGCTCGCGCAGCGCCGCGGCAACCCACCACACCAATCGATGGTGCAGTTCGGCCGGCAATTCGGTCTGGGCAAACTGTCCCGATTCGGGAATGCCGCGCCGCCGGCTTTCGGCGATCAGCACCGCCATCGCGCCCGCCGCCACGACTCTGTCGGGATGCTGGACGAAGCGATTGATCAGACTCGGCCGCTCGGGATCGTCCGGCGCATGCATCGGAAGTGCGTTGCCGACCAGCTCCTGGCGCACCCGCGCCATCAGTTCGGCCATCAGTTCGGGATCGCGCAGCAGCCCGGATTGCGAGAGCCGCGCCAGCACCGAAGCGGCCCCGCCGGTCAGCACTGCCGCCAGCCCGGTTTCCCCCCGCGCACCCAGCAAACGCGCGCCATGCGCACGGATTTCCGCCTCTACGGTCTCCACCAGCCCGCGCAGCAGCACCGCCAGCGCTGAGCGCATCCGCTCGTCGAGCCGCGATTCTTCGGGCAGGAAAAAGTCGTCGACCGCGATCATCATCGCCTGAAAAGCGCAGCCGTCCGCGGCCGCCGCGCGAGCGAGCAGCTTTTTCGCGCCGACGGTTGGTCCATCGCGCGTGTCGACGGGGTTATCCGACATCGACCTCAAACTAGCGGGAGTGTCCTTAAGACGAGACTAAGCTTTTTCGCGCGTCGTCTCAACCGCTGCCGCCAAAGTGGCGAAAGCATAGATCGCGATCCCCGCCAGCCCCGCCACGGCATAGCCCGCAAGCGCAAACGGGGTCAGCAGCAGCAGATGCGCCGCCGGGCTCGACCACCAGCGCTTGTGCCGCGCCGGCACCCGCTCGACCAGCCCCTGCGCAGCCACCGCGACCAGCCCCAGCACGATCGGCGTCCACTCGCGGGTCTGCAGCCATTCGCTCGCCGCCACGGTCAGCGCCGCCGCGCCGAACAATATGGTGATTCCGATCTCGAGCAGGTCCGCGCGCCGCGCATGCCCGTTGAGCACCGCCATCGCCGCCGCGCCCGCGATGAGCGCCACCGCGAATAGCGAAGCGGCCAGCCCAGTCCCGCTGTAGCCATAGCCGATCGCACCCAGCGCCAGCACCGCGGTGACGAACCCGCCCGCCTCCAGCGCCCATCCCGGCATGCCGCGCGTGGCCAGCTCGGGCAATACGGTCCGTGCGATCCGCGTGAAAACCCAGCGATCGGCCCAGCTCGTCCGCCGCTCGGTCAGCCCCGCGAGCACATGGCTGCTCTTCGAAGCCAGCGCCTGCGCGTTCAACTCCACCGAATGCCCGCCGCGCAGCCAGCCGCCGGTAAGCATGATATGCTCGGCCTGCGCCTGCACCGCAACGCGCAGCAACGCCGACTGGAAGTCGTAATCGGCGGGCATCTGAGCGATTTCGCCGAGCTGCCTGCCGGTAACCCGCGCGATTCCCGCCCAGCTGTCCTTCATGTCCAGCCGCTCGATCGCCGCACCGGATTCGGGATCGTCGGTGACGAGCAATGCCTCGCCGCCTTCCGCCGCCATCCGATCCATCACCGGATCGGTGGTGACCAGCCCGTCGGCGATCACGATCACCCGCGCATCGGCGGCGACCTTCTCGGACGCCTCCTCGGCCGACCGCACGATCTCCACCGCGGTCCCGCGCTTCCCCGCGCGATTGACCGCGGCGAGCAACGCCGGCGTCATCCGCCCGACCGCAACGAAGATCTGCTCGGCCCCCGCCCCGGTCAGCAGCCGCGCCTGATATTCGAGCAGGGTCATACCCCCAAACGGCAGGGTAGCCGCCAGCGTCCCCGGCCGGTCCACGGCTTCCTCGATCGCGAAAATCAGTCCTGCGAGCATGGTTGGCGTGGTTAGGCGGTTCGCCCGCCGCGCGCAATTCCGGGCGTGAAGCGGATGCGCGCGTCGGTGTCAGCCCGGCTTTGCATAGCTGCGGAAATCGTTCCAATATCGGGTATGCAGCCCGAGCTTGTTGAAGAAGTCGCGGCGCGCATCCACGCCGCCCGCTTCGAGCCAGTTGTACACGACCGGATAGGCCGCACGCATGGTGATCAAATGCTGCTTCACCGTCGTGGCGATGTAGATCACGTCCTTGGGCTTCTCATGCTCGGTGCCGACGTTCTTCTTTTCCTCGGGAGTGCGCTTGAACCCCGGCGCGTCATGCTTGGTGATGCCCCCGCTGATCATCGATTTCAGCGCGCCGCGGTCGATCAGCGACCAGAAGGCGTCGTGATAGATCGACTTGGCCTGGCGCGGTGGCTCGCCCTTGCCCGTCCAGTTCTTGAAGCCCGCTTCACGATAGCGCAGGATCGCGCGGCTCCGCGCCTCGGCCTTGCCGCTCGCCAGGCCACCCTTGATCTGCGACATGGGCAGCGCGTTACGCATCTCCAGATACGCCTTGATCAGCCGCTGAAGCTTGGGAGTCGCCTCATATACGCTGCCCTTCGCACGGGCTTCCTCCAGCACGTTATCGAGCATTTCCTTGGCGTAGTTGTAATAGGGAAGCTGATGGTCGGTCAGCGTATCGACGCGCTTCGCGCCCGGCAACTGGAACAGCGCGGTGCTCAGCACATCCATTGCGGTGATCGCGGCTGCGACGGTTTTAGACATCACTGCGTTGCGCACAACGTCGATATAGACCAGCCAGGCAGTGGTATGGCTGCCCTGCGAGGTGCCGAGTACCGTGAGCGGCCGGCCACCGATGTGGAGATTGGCGATGTGCCCGGTATCGTTCAGGTCGAGCTGCACCGAAAAGGCGCCTTGGCCGCCGGGGCCCTTGGTATGGAACCGCTCCGGATTGTCCTTCGTCTTGATCTCGTGGCCGTGTAGCATCGCGCTTTCCACGCCGCTGGCGATCTTCTTGATCAGTGTCGATTTAACTCCGATCTCATTCAAATAATTGGTGATCGAATCTTTTTCGGACACGAACGATTCGTCGGTTGCGTCCCGATAGCCGATCATCGCCGAATGCAGGTGCTGCACGATTGCGTCGATGACCCGCGCCGATCCATTTTCCACGTCGCGAACGCCGGGTGCGGTTTCCGAACTCGCCTCGCTGTCCAGCATATGGTGAATCGCCCCGGAATCCATCAGCTTCCAGATCGAATGCTTCGTCTCGCGCCGTGCGTTTTCGCCGAGCTCCTCGTTGCCGCCCCGGCTGATCTCCCGCCAGCCGATCTTTCGATCGTTCACCTGCCGCAGATAGTCCATCTCGGTCGATTCGCCGTGACCCGTCGCGCGGCCGATATTGACCTGCGATAACGGGATCACGTTCCGGTAGCCGAGATAAGCGCGCGCCAGCATCTGCAGAAAATCGACCAGCCGCTCCGCCGGAATGGCATGAACGTCCTTCGCCAACAGGTCGTTCATTGTCTTTTCGGCGGTATCGTATCGATTCTTGGCGAACTGGCCGAGCGCATTGACGCGGGCCACGCCGGGCAGGTTCTTCGCGTCGTGACACAGATCTGCGATCGCGTCGCGCGCATCGCGCGGCGGACGGCCGAGGATCGCGTTGCGCAATTGGTCGGTGTACAGCGCCCAATTGGTGGTGTGGCTCTTTTCGGCGCCCGAAAACAACCCCGGTGGACGCCCGGCGACATCGACTCGGTCGATCCGGATTTCCTTGTGGATCTCGGGCTCCTGCTTCTTCTTTTTCTTCGAGGTCGATACGACCGGATACTCGATTTCGAGCTCGTCGACGTCGATCTGGACGCCGAAACGCCCCTGCACCACCGCGAGATCGTCGTCCTCCGGGGGCGGGGCGAGCGCGCGCATCTGCACCGGCGCATGGACGAGCGCGCGGGCGCCCATCGCATCGGCTTCGCGCTCCAGCCGGGGATCGTCGTTGACCGCGACCCCGGCCTTCAGCTGCACCGTCGGCCGCACCCTCCCCTGCGCCTGCTGCGCGACGTGCCAGGCCTCGTGCGGCAGATGCTGTTCCTGGCCGGGCGCGAGATGGATGTCGCGCCCCTGCGCGAAGGCGTGCGCCTGAAGCTGCGCGGGCGCGCCCGAATTGTGATGGACGCGCACCCCGTCCATCGACACCCCCGACAGCGTCTCTATGCCCCGCCGGAGCGTCGCCGGCAGCGCGCGGGTGGTGCCCGATGGCCGCATCGTCTCGAGCCGCTGGATCGGAGCGCTGGCGTTGAGCTGCACCGCGAGCGTCGAAAGTGCCGCATCGCGCGGACCGGCGCGCGCCGCCGCCGCTGTCTCGGAATCCGCTGCCCGTGCCGTCTCCGGCCTTGCGACCTCATTGCCCATCCGCACTTGCTAAGCGGCCCGCGCGCGCGTGACAATATCATTCGCCAGCCGTCACGACCGGCGTGGCCCCGCACCTGCCTCAGTAAAGCAGATACCCCCGCCGAAGCGCATCCCAAGCCGCCTCGTCGGGCAAGGTCACCGCATCCAGGTCGGCCGGCACCGCCGCGCCATCGTCCACCCACGCGCGCAACCCCGGCCCGCCGTTGATCACGTCGATCGCCAGCTTGCCGAACTCATATTCATACGGAAAATCGCGCCACAGATCATAGTCCCGATACAGCGCCCGCACCGCCTTGAACCCCAGGGCCTGCAGCCGCCACGGGCGGAAAGCAGCATGGTCATACGCCCCACCCTCGGCGTGGATGAACACCCCCGAGCAAAGCTGCCCGACATGCTTGTGGAACGTCGGCTGAAACCAGATGTCGCGCAGCGTGCACCCCGCAACCCAATCCGGAGCCAGCCGCCGCATCTCGGCAATCACCGCCTTGGCATCCACATCCGGCGCCCCGAACAGCTCCAGCGGCCGCGTCGTCCCGCGCCCCTCGGAGAGGTTGGTGCCCTCCAGCATCACCGTCCCGGCATAGGCCCGCGCCATGTTGACGTTCGCAGCGTTGGGACTCGGATTGATCCACACCCGCTCCGCCGGCCAGCCATAGCCGGTCCCCGCATCAGGCTCCCACCCCTCCATCGCAATCACGCGGTAGTCGACGTCAAGCTTGAAGTGATCGATGAACCACTGCCCCATCTCGCCCAAAGTCATCCCGTGCCGCATCGGCATCGGCCCCGCCCCGACGAAGCTCTCCCACCCGGGCAGCAGGGTCAGCCCCTCCACCGGACGCCCGGCAGGATTGGGCCGATCGAGCACCCACACTTGCTTGCCATGCGCCGCCGCCGCTTCGAGCACGTACAGCAAAGTGGTGACGAAGGTGTAGATCCGGCACCCCACGTCCTGGAGATCGATCAGCATCACGTCGAACGTGCCCATCGACTGCCCCGTCGGCCGCCGCACTTCGCCGTACAGGCTGAACACCGGCATGCCATAGGTAGGATCGGTGAAGTCCGGCGACTCCATCATATTGTCCTGCAAGTCGCCACGCACGCCATGCTGCGGCCCGAACACCGCCGAGACATTCATCCCCGCCGCGATCAGCGCATCCAGCGAATGGGTCAGATCCGCCGTCACCGAAGCGGGATGCGCCAGCAAGGCGACACGCTTGCCGGCCAGGGGCTTGCGCAGTTCAGGGTCGGCGAGCAGCCGGTCGATACCGAATTTCATGGCGCATTTGCTGCCGGAAGTTCGAGCGTAAAGCTACCCGCCTGATGGAAATCGGGTTTGTCTGCGATATGCGCCAATGCCCAATACGACTTCGCCCCGTCCTTAGTCTCGATCACCGCGCTCAGCCCGATATGCCACGGCGCCTTTGCCATCGCGCCCTCGAAATGCAGATCCGCCCCCACCGCAAAGCGCCCGGCCCCGCCCGAAGTGCTGATCATCGGCGCCCGCATCGCCGGATTGCCCCCGCCTTCGCGATACGAGGCAAAATCATATGCCGCCCACTTCCCCGACGGTGAAAGGTTGATCTCGCGATAGGCGGTTCCCGCACCACTGCGCACGAACGCCTCGCAACAGCTGTGATGCCACAGCCCATCCTCTCGCGCAGGCTCGCCCGGCGGCGGCATCAGCAGCGTATCGATCGCGCCGCTGATCACATACCACAGCCGCAATCGCCCCGCGCGCAGCCGCGTCGCCTCGGCGGTGACCGCGATCGCCGGATGCGGCCTGCCCGGAAACGGCACCAGCGGGCATGCGCGCAGACCTGATGATGATGTCATGTCTCTGCCCCCGGCTCGGCCTGATTTCCGGCATTCTGCGGACCATCGATCGGCGTGAGCCACGGTTCGCGATGCACCACCCAACTCTCATATTCCGGCGCGAAAATCCCCGTTTCGTCGAAGCTGCCGAGCGACAGCTCGACCTCGTCGCCGTTGATGGCGATCACCCGCGATCCGCAAACCGGGCAGAAGCGGCGATCATACTCCGGTGAGCTGGGCCAGCTGCGAAGCCTGCCCGTCACCGCCACCTGCTCCGCCGCGAACACCAGGAAGGGATTGAACGCCCCGGCATGCCCCTTGCGGCAGGTCATGCAGTGACACAGCCCGGCGCGGAGCGGCGCCCCCCGCACGACGAACCGCACCGCCCCGCACGCGCATCCGCCTTCCGTGTCCATCATCGCTCCTTCTGCGGGTAAATCGTCTCGCCGCGCTTCAGCATCGCGACAAACCCCGCGATCTTCTTCGCCCGCCCCGCCGCAGTCTTCATATTGTGCGTGCGGAACGCCAGCGCGAAGCGGTTCTGCGCGGTCAGCTTCGCCAGCATCGCCCTGGCCGCGGGTTCGGCATCGATCGCCGCCTGCAGGTCGTCCGGAATCGCCATCCCCTTGCCGCTGCCATAAGCGCGGTCCCAGCGCCCGTCCGCCTTCGCCGCTTCGACCTCGCGCAGGCCGTGCGCGGTCATCCGTCCGTCCTCGATCAGCCGCGCGACATTGTCGACGTTGATCTGGCTCCAGATGCTTTTGCTCGTCCGCGGCGTATAGCGCTGGAGGTAGCTCTTCTCGTCGAAGCGCTTCCGGATCGCATCGATCCAGCCCCAGCACAGCACCACATCGATCGCCTCCTTGGGGGTGATCGATGGCAGCCCGGATGCGACCTTGTGGATCTTGATCCACAATTCGTCCGCGCGGTCGTGATGCTTGGCCAGCCAGGCGTAGAAGGCATCCGAATCCTCGAATTCATGCACCTTCGCGGGATCGACTTTTACCGTTGCCATTCCTCTCCCCTGAAAAAACACTGTCCTATTGGATTTCGCCTGCTCCACCCTGTCGAATGAAGCCAGCGCCATCTCCCGAAACCGTGCGCCCCGGCCGCTTCCCATTTTGCACGTTTCCCCTCGGGCAAAGGTTACGAATGGCGCCAATGTACCGAACCTTATCGCGGCCCCGCGATTCGCGAATCGCGCTGATGACGGACTCGCAATCCGTGCTATGCGCCGCCGCGCCATGACCGAATACAGCTCCGATCTGCTCCGCCTCCTGTCCGCGCGTGGATATATCCACCAGGTCACCGATGCCGCCGCGCTCGATGCGCTTGCTTCGAAGCAGATCGTCCCGGTCTATGTCGGCTTCGACGCGACCGCGTCGTCGCTCCATGTCGGCAATCTCGTCTCGGTCATGCTGCTTCGCCGCATCCAGCAGGCCGGGCACAAGCCGATCGTGATCATGGGCGGGGGCACCACCAAGATCGGCGACCCTTCGGGCAAGGACGAAGTCCGCAAATTGCTCGACGACGACGGCATCAACGCCAACATCGCCTCGATCCGCCGCGCCTTCGAAAAATTGCTGGTTTTCGGTGACGGCCCCACCGACGCGGTGATGGTCAACAACGACGAGTGGCTGAGCAAGCTCGGCTATATCGAGTTGCTCCGCGACGTCGGCCGCCACTTCACGATCAACCGGATGCTGACCTTCGATTCGGTCAAGCTCCGCCTCGATCGCGAACAGCCGCTGACCTTCCTCGAATTCAACTACATGATCCTCCAGGCCTTTGATTTCCTCGAGCTGTCGCGCCGCTATGGCTGCCGTGCCCAGATGGGCGGATCGGACCAATGGGGCAATATCGTCAACGGCGTCGAGCTCACGCGCCGCATCGACGGCACCGAAGTCTATGGCGTCACCACCCCGCTGATCACCAAGGCGGACGGATCGAAGATGGGCAAATCGGTGTCGGGCGCGGTGTGGCTCAACGAGGATATGTTGTCGCACTTCGATTACTGGCAGTTCTGGCGCAACACCGACGACCGCGACGTGGGCAAGTTTCTCCGCCTGTTCACCGATGTCCCGCTCGACGAGATCGCCCGTCTCGAGGGCCTCGAAGGTGCCGAAATCAACGAGGCCAAGAAGATTCTCGCCAACGAGGCTACCCGCCTGTGCCGCGGCGCCGAAGCCGCTGAACAGGCCGCCGAAACCGCACGCCGTACCTTCGAGGAAGGCAGCGCGGGCGAAACGCTCCCCAGCATCACGGTCTCCGGGAGCATCGGAATCGTCGATGCCCTGGTCGATCTTGGCCTGTGCGCCTCGAAAGGCGAGGCGCGCCGGATGATAAAAGGCGGCGGCGCGCGCATCGATAACGAGAAGGTCGAGGACGAAAATACCGTTATCGCCGTCAGCGGCGCGCCGATCCGCATCTCCGCAGGCAAGAAGCATCACGGCCTGCTCAATCCCGTAGCGTAATCAACCGCACCCCGGCCGTAAAACGCTGTTAAGCAGCTTCATTGCATAGAGATTCATGCCGTCACGCGTATCTGTGGCGGGACCTGCCGGGCAGTGGGGAGTGCAATTAGCGTGAACACGGGAAATCTGGCCTACGCCGATATCCGCAGGGAGCAGCGCGACGACGTAGATTTCCGCGTCCGCGCCTTCGGTCCCGACGCACGCCAGCTGAACCTCCGGATCGTCAACATCTCGCCGCACGGCATGATGGCGCGCTGCGAAACCAGTTTCGAAATCGGCGATCGCATCCGCGTGACCCTGCCCGCGGTCGGCGTGACCGTCGCCGAAGTCCGCTGGTCGCTGGGCGGTCGCATCGGCTGCCAGTTCGATCACGCAATGGACCTCGCCGGCTATTACGAGCTCATCGCCGTGCTGATGAAGCGCTAGCCGCTCCGCAACAGCCCAACCGCCGCATCGCGCTCGAACAGATAGAGCGCCACCCGCGCGGCCTGCCCGCGCGCGGTCTTCAGCCCGCGGTCCTGATCCTCAAGCAACCGCGCATCGGCATTGGCCGCCACGATCAGCGAGGCCAGGCTCTCGGGCGTCGCCAGCCGAAACGTCTGCTCCCCAGACTGCCGCGTCCCCAGCAACTCCCCCGCCCCGCGCAGCTCCAGATCGCGCTCGGCGATCAGGAAGCCGTCGGTGGTGTCCCGCATCAGTCCCAGCCGCGCCCGCGAAGTCTCGCTAAGGCCATTGCCGCGCATCAGGATGCAATGCGATTGCCCGCCCCCGCGTCCTACCCGTCCGCGCAACTGGTGCAGCTGCGCCAGCCCGAAGCGGTCGGCATGCTCGATCACGATCAGCGTGGCGTTGGGCACGTCCACCCCAACCTCGATCACGGTGGTCGCCACCAGCACCCCGATCTCACCGGCCGAGAAGCGCGCCATCACCGCATCCTTCTCCGGCCCCTTCATCCGCCCGTGGACGAGGCCCACCTTGTCGCCGAACCGCGCCGCCAGCACCGCCGCCCGCGCCTCGGCGGCCTGCAAGTCGCTCTTCTCGCTTTCCTCGACCAACGGGCACACCCAATAGGCCTGCTTGCCCGCCGACAGATGCCGCCCGAGCCCCTCGACGACATCGGCCAGCCGATCTTCGGAGATGACGCTGGTCTGGATCGGCTCGCGCCCGGGCGGCATCTCGTCGAGCTTGGAGACATCCATCTCCCCGTGCGAGGCCAGCTGCAGCGTCCGCGGGATCGGGGTCGCGGTCATCACCAGCAGGTGCGGCGGCACCGCAGCCTTGGCCTGCAGCATCATCCGCTCGGCCACCCCGAAGCGGTGCTGCTCGTCCACCACCACCAGCCCCAGGTCGCGATAGGACACCCCCTGCTGAAAGATCGCATGCGTCCCGATCAATATATCGACCTCACCCGAAGCCACGCCCATCAACGTCGCCTCGCGGACCTTGCCCTTGTCGCGCCCAGTGAGGATCGCGATCCGCACGTCGAGCCCGGCCAGCATCCGCCCGAGGTTCTCGAAATGCTGCCGCGCCAATATCTCGGTCGGCGCCAGCAGCGCCCCCTGCGCCCCCGCCTCCGCCGCGATCAGCAGCGCCATCAGCGCCACCAAAGTCTTGCCCGAACCGACATCGCCCTGGAGCAGCCGCAGCATCGGCTGGGTCTGCGCCATATCGCCCTCGATCTCCCCGATCGTCCGCGTCTGCGCGCCCGTGGGCACGTACGGCAGCTTCAAGGCATCCCGCAGCCGCCCATTCCCCTGCAAAGGCCGCCCGCGCTTGGATCGTGCCTCGCCGCGCACCAGCAGCAGCGCCAATTGGTTGGCGAACACCTCGTCATAGGCCAGCCGCTCGCGCGCCTTGGCGTCGGCGGGATCGGCATGGATCCGCGCCAGCGCGTCGCGCCAATCGGGCCAGCCATGCTTCGCCTTCAGCCCCGGCTCGATCCATTCGGGCAGTTCGGGCGCCCGCTCGATCGCCTGCGCCGCCAGCGCCGCGATCCGCTTCGAGGTGATCCCTTCCGAACACGGATAGACCGCCTCGCGCCCGCCGGCCTCGGCCTCCTCCGAAACCTCGGGATGGACGATCTGCAATTCCTGCCCGTACTGATCCAACCGCCCCGACACCCACCGCGGTTCGTTCAACGGCAGCAGTTTCTTCGCCCAGCCCGAATTGCCGCCGAAGAACACCAGGCTGACGTAATTCCCCGCGGCATCGATCGCCTGCACCCGCGCCGGCGCCCGCGCGCTGCCACCGAAGCGGTAACTCACCGGCGTCAGATGGACCACGATCGTCCGCCCCGCGTCCGCCGCGTCCAGCTCGTCGCGCAGCTCGCGATCGATCCACCCCGTCGGCAGGTGGAACGCCACGTCCACCACCCGCGCCATCCCCAGCCGCTCCAGCGGCTTGGCGAGCGCGGCGCCAATGCCTTTCAGCGCCGTCACTTCGGCGAACAGGGGATTGAGAAGCTCGGGGCGCATGGCAATTCGCCATAGCGCGAGACGGGGTCTTTGTTGACCAAATTGACCATTCAACCGGGTTTTCGGCCAATTGCGCCGGGTAAGCGTCCGGAACGCGACGGCGACGCGACACCCGCGCGACCGATGCGCGCCACCACCGCGACACCTCGCGCCGCCAAGCCACAGCGACGCGACGGCGTGGCGACGAAATCCGGCTGCGACGCGACACCTGCGCGGCGGAGACGCGACAGGCAGTAAAGTCCGGGATTCGCTGCGGTTTCACCGCTGAGGATAGACCAGATCAAATCCAACATTTGAAGCCCCTCCGCCCCGGACTTGCGCTCTATCCGGTTCAAGCTAGGCTGGCGCTACCGGACCTTGGGAGAGGCGGCCATGAGACTCGATCGTCGGACCTTCGTCGCGGGCGGTGTCGCCGCAGCGCAGGGCTTGACTATCCTGCCAGCGTGCGCCGCGCCCGCAGGCGACCGCTGGCTCAACGCGCCGCCGCAGTGGCAGGCGACTCCCGGCGGGCTGCGGATGACCACCGCCCCCAAGACCGATTTCTGGCGCAAGACTTTCTTCGGCTATGTAACCGACAACGGCCATGTCTACGGCCGCGACGTGGCGGGCGATTTCACCGCCGTGGTGCGGCTGGCGGGGAAGTTCACCGCGCAATATGATCAGGGCGGGCTGATGGTCCGCCAGGATGCGACGACCTGGATGAAGTGCGGGGTCGAATTCGTCGATGGGCGTGCGACGATCAGCTCGGTGTTCACGCGCGACTTCTCGGACTGGGCCGGCGCGCCCGCGCAGGGGGCCGATGGCCCGCTGTGGGTGCGCCTCGTGCGCAAGGGCGGATCGCTGACCTATGCCTGGTCGAGCGACGGCAAGACTTTCCGCGAAGTGCGCCAGGGCTATCTCAGCGAGGCGCCGAGCCTGTTCGTCGGGATGATGGCGGCAGCGCCCGAAGGCCCGGGTTTCGAAGTCGAATTCAGCGATTTCGCCGTATCGGGCTGATCTCGTCGCTGGTCTTTTTCGGCGGCGCTGCCTATCTGAGCGCAACCAAGCCGACGGCCGCTCGAAGCGCCGCCGGCCAATCGCCGTTGGACTCGATATGGACCACGCAACCCGCCTCAAACGCCTCCGCTTCCGCGCCTGGCACCGCGGCACCAAGGAAGCCGATCTGCTGATCGGCGGTTTCTTCGATACCCACCACGCCGGCTGGAGCGCGGACGAGGCGGCGTTGTTCGAGGTGATGCTCGAGGAGCAGGACGTCGACATCATGGCCTGGGCGATGGGAACCCTGCCGGTGCCGGAGGTTTATGCCGGAACTTTGATCACCGAGCTGAAGACGCTGAACTACGTGCCGATTGCCAAGTAAAATTCCCCTCCCTGAAAGGGAGGGGTTAGGGGTGGGTACGAGCGAAGCGAGCTTCCTCCGCCAACTCAAACCGAACGCGGCGCTGATGCGCCGAACCCACCCCCCAACCCCTCCCTTTCAGGGAGGGGAGCAAGAAGTAGAATGCCCGACCTCAAGACCATCCTCTCCGCTACCCGCCCGCTGACCCTCGCGGGCACGCCGACCGGTTTCCTCCCCTGGATGCTGGCCGATCTCGCGCGCGCCGCGGGCACGGCCGTGTTCTTCGCGCCCGACGATTCGGCGATGCGCGCCATCGCTTCCACCGCCGCCTATTTCGCCCCCGAGCTCGAAATCCTCAGCTATCCGGCCTGGGATTGCCTCCCGTACGACCGCGCCAGCCCGACGCTGCGCATCATGTCGGAGCGCCTCGCCGCGCTCCATGCCCTGCAGGCGCCGTCCAAATTCCCCCGCCTGTTCGTCACCACCGTCAACGCCGCCACCCAGCGCACCCTCACCCGCTTCCGCATCCGCCAGCTCGTCGCCCGCCTCGCCCCCGGCGAGCGCATCGGGCTCGACAAGCTTATCGGCCTGCTCACCGCCAACGGCTATGTCCGCCTCGACACCGTCAACGACGCCGGCGAGTTCGCGGTGCGCGGCGGCCTCGTAGACCTCTACCCGTCCGGCGCCGAACAGCCGCTCCGCCTCGATTTCTTCGGCGACGAGATCGAATCGGTGCGCACCTTCGATCCCGCCGACCAGCGCACCACCGGCCGCACCGAGAGCTTCACTCTGCTCCCGGCGTCCGAGACGTTGCTCGACGAAGACAGCATCAAGCGCTTCCGCAGCCGTTACCGCGAGAAGTTCGGCGCCACCGCCACCGGCGATTCGCTCTATCAGGCGATCAGCGACGGCCGCCGCCTCGCGGGCATGGAGCATTGGCTGCCCTTGTTCGAGGAGAAGCTCGAAACGCTGATCGATCATTTGCCCGACGCCGCCGTGATCGTCCGGGACGTGGCCACGATCGGTGCCGCCCAGCAGCGCTTCGATGCGATCGCCGATTACCATGCCAATCGCGTCCGCGTGGAATCGACGGCGCCCGGCAGCTATCGCCCGCTCGCCGCCACCGCGCTTTATCTCTCCGCCGAGGAGTGGGAAAAGCAGCTCCAGGACGCCCCCGTCCACAGCGCCACGCCGTTCCACGAACCCGAAAGCAAGACCGTCCTCGACTTCAACGTCGATGGCCCCCGCGATTTCGCGCCCGAGCGGGCCGGCGGCACGAATGTCTACGAAGCCGTCGTCGCGCACCTCGCCAAGGTCCGCAAGGCTGGCCAGAAAGCGATCCTCGCCAGTTACTCGAACGGCGCCCGCGAACGCCTGACCGGCCTGCTCGAAGACCATGGCCTCCATGGCGCCCGCAATGCGTCGGGATGGCCGGAAGCCCTGGGCATCGCCGACAAGGGCGTGGCCCTGATCGTCCTGCCGCTCGATCACGGCTTCACCGCGCCCGACGTCGCGGTCCTGACCGAGCAGGACATGCTCGGCGATCGCCTGATCCGTCGCAACAAGCGCAAGAAATCCACCGACGCCTTCCTCAACGAACTGGCCACCCTCTCCCCCGGCGATCTCGTCGTCCATGTCGATCACGGCATCGGCCGCTACGAAGGCCTGACTCAGATCCCGGTGCAAAAGGCGCCGCACGATTGCGTCCAGCTGACCTATGCGGGCGGCGACAAGCTCTTCGTCCCGATCGAAAACCTCGAAGTCCTCTCCCGCTATGGCTCCGGCGAAGAGGGCGCGAGCCTCGACAAGCTCGGCGGCGAGGCATGGCAGCGCCGCAAGTCGAAGATGAAGGAGCGGATTCGCGAGATCGCTGGCGAGCTCATCGCCACTGCCGCGCGTCGCGCCGTCCGCCCCGGCGAAGTCCTCGAGGCCGATCCCGGCGGCTACCCCGCTTTCGTCGATCGCTTCCCCTATGAGGAAACCGACGACCAGGATCGCGCGATCGGCGACGTTCTCTCCGATCTCGCCTCGGGCAAGCCGATGGACCGGCTGATCGTCGGCGACGTCGGCTTCGGCAAGACGGAAGTTGCGTTGCGCGCCGCGTTCGTCGCCGCCATGGCCGGCCAGCAGGTCGCGGTGGTCTGCCCCACCACTTTGCTCGCGCGCCAGCATTTCCAGAACTTCACCGAGCGGTTCCGCGATTTCCCGGTCAACATTGGTCGTCTCTCGCGGCTGGTGCCCGCGAACGAAGCCAAGTCCACCAAGGAGCGCGTCGCCGACGGCACCATCGACATCGTCATCGGCACCCATGCGATTCTCGCCAAGGGCATCGAGTTCAAGCGCCTCGGCCTCGTCGTGGTCGACGAGGAGCAGCGCTTCGGCGTGACCCACAAGGAGCGGCTCAAGGCGCTCAAGGCCGATGTCCACGTCCTCACCCTCACCGCCACGCCGATCCCGCGCACCCTCCAGATGGCGATGAGCGGCCTCCGCGAGCTGTCGGTGATCCAGACCCCCCCGGTCGATCGCCTCGCGGTGCGCACCTATGTCATCCCCTGGGACCCGGTCGTCCTCCGCGAAGCCTTGCTGCGCGAGCATTATCGCGGCGGCCAGGCCTATTTCGTCACCCCGCGCATCGCCGACCTGCCCGAAATCGAGCAGTTCCTGCGCGATCATATTCCCGAGATCACCTATGTCGTCGCGCACGGCCAGATGTCGCCGACCGAGGTCGAGGAGCGGATGTCGGCCTTCTACGATCGGCGCTACGATCTGCTGGTCTCGACCACGATCATCGAATCGGGCCTCGACATCCCGTCGGCCAACACCCTGATCGTCAATCGCGCCGACAAGTTCGGCCTGGCCCAGCTCTACCAGATCCGCGGCCGCGTCGGCCGCGCCAAGACCCGCGCCTACGCCTATCTCACCACCCCGCCCGAGCGGATGCTGACCGAGGCGGCCGAAAAGCGCTTGAAAGTCCTGTCGGATCTCGAATCGCTCGGCGGCGGCTTCCAGCTCGCCAGCCACGATCTCGACATCCGCGGCGGCGGCAATCTGCTCGGCGACGAGCAGTCGGGCCACATCAAGGAAGTCGGCTACGAACTCTACCAGTCGATGCTCGAGGAAGCGATCATGGATGCCCGCGCCGGCGGCATCCGCGACGAACTGCGCCCCAAGGACCTCTCGCCCCAGATCAATGTCGACGCGCCGATCATGATTCCCGAGGACTATGTCCCCGATCTCGACCTGCGCATGGGCCTCTATCGCCGCCTGAACGATGTCGAGGATTCGAACGGCATCGAAAGCTTCGCCGCCGAACTGATCGACCGATTCGGCAAGCTCCCCGAAGCGACCGAGAATTTGCTCCGCCTGATCGAGACCAAGCTCAACGCCAAGAAGGCGTGCATCGCCAAGCTCGACATCGGCCCAAAGGGCGCGCTCGTTACCTTCCACGGCGACACTTTCCCGAGCATCGAAGGCCTGCTCGCCTATGTCGATCGTCTCGACGGCACCGCGCGGCTGCGCCCCGACATGAAGCTGGTGGTGTCGCGCGAATGGGGGAATCCGAGGGCGCGGCTCAACGCGGCGCTGCAGATCTCGCGCGGGCTGGCGAAGGCGGCGGGTTAGCGCAAAACCGGCTCGTCGAGATCGACTTCCTCCTCCGCCTCCAGCTCGGCCGCGTCGAACTTCTCGCGCTCCATCACGAAGCGCCCCCAGCCCCAACTCTGCGACCAGGCGCCGTTGATCTCGGCGCCTTCGCCGTCGATCCGCCCGGAATAGTTGATCGCGTGCACATGCCCGCCGGTGCCGTCATACTGCTTGATGAAGCGCACTCCATTGCCCTCGCGATGGCCGCTCACCAGCGCGCGCCGCACCTCCACTTGTCCCTCGGTATCGCGCTCGGTGATCACGCCGCTCACCGCGCCGCCCATTTCTTCGAGCACCGCGATAAAGCCGTTGGTCTCGTCCCAATGATCGGCCTCGTACCGGCCGTACCACACGCCGGTCACGTCGCGTTTGTCGGCCATCAGCTGCTGTGATCCGCGACGATCTTCCAGCCGCCGGTCTCGCGGCGGAACAGCAGGCTCGTCATCCCGGTCTTCGCGCTCGTCTCGTCGCCATAGGTCACCAGCTTCCACCGCGCGATCAGCAGCGCATGGTCCGCGCCGATCATCCGGAAATCCTCGAACGTGAAGGTCAGCTTCATCGGCCGCGCTGCCGCGCTCATGCCGAACTGCGCCTGATAGCCGACCATATAGCGGGCGCGGATGCCCGCCTTGCCGCGCGCCACGCCCGTGTCGGTAGTGAAGGTCGTCGCCGGATCATCCGAATAGACCGCCAGGAAGCGATCGAGATTGCCGGCGTCCCAGCCCGCCGCGCTGTCAAGCATCGCCGCCTGAACCTCGGTGCGCGCCGCGCCCATATCCTGCGCCGCCGCGGGCATGCTCACCGCCAGCGCCAGCATCGCCATCAGCATCCGGATCATCGCGCTTTCTCCACCAATTCGGTCAGCGCCGCCACGTCCAGCGGCTCGGCGCACAGGAAGCCCTGATAATATTGGCAGCCTTCCTTGGCGAGCAGCTCGAGCTGCGCCTCGGTCTCCACGCCCTCGGCCACCACCGCCAGCCCGAGCGATCGCGCCATATCGATCACCCCGCGCACCACCACCCGGTCGCGCGGCGAACCCGCGATGTCCTGGCTCAGTTTCTTGTCGATCTTGAGGTAATCGAGCGGCAGCGCCTTGAGATACGCCAGGCTCGAATAGCCCGTCCCGAAATCGTCGATCGCGACGCGGCACCCGGCGGTGCGCAGCTCGGCGAACAGCCGCGCCGCCTCGCCCAGATCCTCCATGATCCCGCTCTCGGTCAGCTCGATCGTCAACCGCGCGCGCGGGAAGCCGCTCGCGTCGATCCGCCCGATCAGCCGGTCGGCAAAGCCGCTGCGCCCGACGTCCTCGGCGGTGACATTCACCGAAAGCCGCAGCTTGGCCAGCGACATCGGCCAGCGCGCCGCACCCGCCAGCGCGAGCTTCTGGACATGGTCGCTCAGCGCCCCCGCCAGCCCGGCATGCTCGGCCGCCGCGAACAAAGTCTCCGCGCCGATCTCGCCATGCGCCGGATGCTGCCAGCGCGCCAACGCCTCGACCCCGGTGATCTGCCCCGTTGCCACCGCCACCTGCGGCTGGAACAGCACCCCGATCTCGTGCCGGTCGAGCGCATGCCGCAAGTCCGCCGCCAGCGCGTCCATCGGCGGCGCCGAAGCCTCGCGCGGCACATGCCCGTCGAACAAGGCCTCGCTCGCACGCCGCAACAGGCTGGCGGCGCTGTCGCCCGCCACGCTCACCGCGCTCGCCATCCGCGCGCCCAGCGGCACGATCTCGCCCCCCATCACGAACGGACGCCCCAGCGCCTCGCCCAGCCGCGCCTCGGCCAGCACCACCTGGCCCTCATCGGCCTCGTCGCTGGCGACCAGAAATTCCGATCCCCCCATCCGCGCCACCGCGACGCCACGCCCCAGCACTTCGCGTCCCGCCTCGGCCAGCCGCCGCGAGACCGCACGCAGCAAGGCGTCGCCGGCGGTGCGGCCATATGCGGTGTTGACCGTCTCGAACCGCGTCAGCCCCACCAGCACCACCGAAACCCGCGCGGCATCCTCCAGCCGCCGATCGATCCAGCGCCGCGCGCTCGGCCCGTCGCGCACCCCGGTAAGCGCATCGCGCACGGCCGCCCCCGCATCGGGCGCCGCGCCCAGCCGCTCGACCAGCGCATGCAGCCGCCCGGTCCGGGCATCGCGCTGGAGGTGCTGCACCACCCGCCCGACCTCGGGCAGATCATGCGCGAATGCGGTGGAGGGCTTGGCCTCGCTCAGCCGCCGGATCGCCGCGCGGCCAAGCTTGCGGTCGCCCGCATCCACCGCGCGTAGCGCCACCTTCAGGCTCACGCCATCGGGGAGCCCCAGCATCCCCGCCAGCGCCGGCGTCATCTGCAGCGATTTGAGCGCCCGATCGTAGCGCCAGCCCAACGGCTCGCTCGCCGCCCCGCTTTCGCCAAAGCCGCCCGCCATCCGCTCGGCATGGCGCTGGGCAAAGCGCATCGCATGCGCGATCGCCGCCGACGACATCGGGCTGCTCAGGAAATGCGTCGCCCCCGCTTCGTAGAACAGCCGCATATGGACGGTGTCGCTCTGCGAGACGAGGATCAGCAGCGCCCCGCCATTGGCCTCGATCACCCCGCCCAGCGCCTTGGTAGCCTCCAGACCGTCGCTCAGCGCTCCGCGCGCATCGATCACCGCCACGCTGGCGCCGCTGGTCAGGAAGCGCCGCTCGACCCCCTCGCCGCGCCGCGCCGCGACCACGCGCCAGCCAGCGCCCGCCGCGGCCGCCGCCATCTCGTCGCGCTGCCGGAAGGACAGCACGAACAACGGCGCTTCGCCCGTGGAGCCGATCTCCGGCCCGGCAGTGATTTCCTCATCCATCCTGCGCTCGATAGCCGCATCCATGCCCGCCCGCCATCGGGCTTGTTTGCATGGCGGCAAAGGCTTACCCCTCCGCGCATGGACGCCGCGCCCGCTCTGATAGACCGTCACGGTCGCGCGATCTCCTATCTGCGCATCTCGGTCACCGATCGCTGCGACTTGCGCTGCCGCTATTGCATGTCCGAAGCGATGACCTTCCTGCCGCGCGACGCGCTGCTGAGCCTCGAGGAGATCGCGCTGATCGCCGAGCGCTTCATCGCCCGCGGCGTGCGGAAAATCCGGCTGACGGGTGGCGAACCCCTGGTCCGCCGCGACATGATCGACCTCACCCGCCGCCTCGGCCGCCATATCGGCACCAGCCTCGACGAGCTGACCCTCACCACCAACGGCACCCGCCTCGCCCAACATGCCGAGGCGCTGTTCGACGCCGGCGTGCGCCGCATCAACGTCAGCCTCGACAGCCGCGATGCCGAAACCTTTCGCTTCATCACCCGCCACGGCGACGTGACACAGGTGCTGGCGGGCATCGCCGCCGCGCAATCCGCGGGCCTCGCGGTCAAGATCAACATGGTCGCGCTCAAGGGCCTCAACGAGCACGAGATCGCCCCGATGCTCGCATGGGTCGCCGCTGAAGGCATGGACCTGACGCTCATCGAGACGATGCCGCTCGGCCAGATCGACGAAGACCGTGCCGATCGCTTCCTCCCCCTCCCCGGCGTTCTCAAATCGCTCCAGGCGCAATTCGACCTCGCGCCCGACAGCCACGCCACCGGCGGCCCCGCCCGCTACTGGCGCCTCGCGGGTACCCGAACCCGTCTCGGCCTGATCTCCCCCCTCACCGCCAACTTCTGCGCCACCTGCAACCGCGTGCGCCTCTCGACCGACGGCAAGCTGCATATGTGCCTCGGCCATGAGGATTCGGTCGATCTGAAAGCCGCGATCCGCTCCGGCGGCCTGCCCATGGTGGACACGGAAATCTCCCGCGCGCTTGACCTGAAGCCCGCCGCGCACGATTTCCGCATCGAGGCCGGCGCCGCCCCGGCGGTCGCGCGCCATATGAGCGTCACCGGCGGATGACCGCCCGCGCTTTGTTCGTCTCCCCCACCCCGCCCGCGCTCGCGGCGGAGAAGGATTTGCGTGAGGCGTACGAGTGGGTGCCGCTCGATCAGGCCGAACTCGTCATCGCGCTCGGCGGCGACGGTTTCATGCTCCAGACGCTCCACACGATGCTGGAGGGCCGCCGCGTCCTCCCCGTTTTCGGCATGAACCTCGGCACCGTCGGCTTCCTGATGAACGAATGGAAGCTCGACGGCCTCGAAGAGCGGCTCGCCCGCGCCAAGCCCTTCCGCGTCTCCCCGCTCAAGATGAACGCGGTAACGATCCACGGCGAACATATCGAGCTACCCGCGATCAACGAAGTCTCGCTGCTGCGCGAAACCCGCCAGACCGCCAAACTGGAAGTCACGGTCAACGACCGCGTCGTCCTCCCCGAACTGGTCTGCGACGGTATGCTCGTCGCCACGCCCGCCGGCTCCACCGCCTACAATCTCTCGGTCCAGGGCCCGATCCTGCCGCTCGGCTCGGGCATGCTCGCGATCACCCCGATCAGCCCCTTCCGCCCCCGCCGCTGGAGCGGCGCGATCCTCCCCGAGAAAGCGCGGATCAGCATCCGCGTGCTCGAAGCCGACAAGCGCCCGGTCAGCGCCGTCGGCGACCAGCGCGAGGTGCGTGAGGTCGCCCAAGTCGATATCGCGATCGATCACCTGCGCGACCTGACCCTGCTGTTCGACCCCGAGCACGCGCTCGACGACCGCATCACGCTCGAGCAATTCATGGCCTGAGGTATCGGCGCTTGCATAAGCGGAAAACCCGCTGCTATAGGCCCGCCCTCGCTAGTGTTCCCCGGTAGCTCAGCGGTAGAGCGTTCGACTGTTAATCGAATGGTCGCCTGTTCGAATCAGGCCCGGGGAGCCAGCGATTTTGACGGTAAGGCAAAATGCCTTACGATGCTCGAAATGAGCAAACTTACCATCACTTCCAAAGGTCAGGTGACGCTGCGCAAGGATTTGCTGCAGCATCTGGGCGTGCGCGCGGGACAGCAAATCGATGTCGAAAAGCTGCCCGACGGTCGGATTGAGGTGCGTGGCGTCGGCGCAAAGCGCGATATTCGCGAATTTTTCGGCTCGCTGAAACGCCCTGACGGCCCGAAACTTACGATCGATGAGATCAAGGAAGCGACCGAACGCGCCTGGGCTGGAGAAAGGTGAAGGTCACCGCAGACACAAATATCCTGCTGCGTGCGGCGATCGAAGACGATCCCGAGCAGGCCGCAATCGCGCAGAAGCTCATTGCGGAGGCTGAAATAGTTGCGATTCCGATTGTTACGTACTGCGAATTCGCGTGAGTTCTGTCGCGGCAGTACAAAATGCCGGGCACCGTGATCGCCACCGCGATCCGTAATCTCACACGGTATAAGAATATCGTGACGCATCTGCAGGTCGTAGAAGCTGGCTTGGCCGTGCGGGAGGCCGGTGGCGACTTTGCCGATGGCGTTATCGCATTCGAGGGCAGGTGGCTGGGCGCTGAGACCTTTATTACCTTCGATAAGCAAGCAGCGCACCTGATCGAAGCGCAAGGCGGCTCGGCTCGGCTGCTCAGCGCAGTCTCGTAAACCGGAAATGATCTCGGATGCGCGCGTTGAAATAACTCCCCTTCGAGAACGCCGCGCGCATTTCTTCGACGATCGCCGCCGGGACTTCGTGATAGCTGTACCGCTTGCCGGTGACGAACACGACGTCGAGCCGCTCCTCGGCGGCGTCATAGTCGAACCTGCGGATCACGCTCGAAGGCATGCGGCGCAAACGCGCATTGCGCCGGGGCGTTGCGCCTGCGAATATGCGCCATGAGCGATCTCGACGCCTTCATCACCGGCCTGCCCAAGGCCGAGCTCCATCTCCATATCGAAGGCAGCCTCGAGCCCGAGCAGATGTTCGAATTCGCCCGGCGCAACGGCGTGGAAATCCCGTACAAATCGATCGACGAAGTGCGCGCCGCCTACGAGTTCAACAACCTCCAGGATTTCCTCGACATCTATTACGCCGGCGCCAGCGTGCTGCTGACCGAGGACGATTTTCGCGACATGGCGATGGCCTATTTCGATCGCGCAGCGGCGGACGGCGTCGTCCACGCCGAAATCTTCTTCGATCCGCAGACGCACACCGCGCGCGGCATTCCGTTCGGCGTCGTCGCCAACGGCCTGCTCCAGGGCATGGCCGATGCCGAGGCCAGGCACGGCCTCACCTCCAAGCTGATCCTCTGCTTCCTGCGCCACCTCGACGAAGACGACGCCTTCAAGACGCTCACCCAGGCCCAGCCGTGGATCGAGCGGATCGACGCGGTCGGCCTGGATTCCTCCGAGGTCGGCCACCCCCCGTCGAAGTTCGAGCGCGTCTTCGCCGCCGCCGCCGCGATGGGCCTCAAGCGCGTCGCGCATGCCGGCGAGGAAGGCCCCCCGGCCTATGTCCACGAAGCGCTGGACCTGCTCCATGTCGACCGCCTCGATCACGGCAACCGCAGCCTCGAGGACCCGGCGCTGGTCACCCGCCTCGCCCGCTCGGGCATGACCCTCACGGTCTGCCCGCTCTCCAACGTCAAGCTGTGCAACGTCGCCTCGATCGATGCGCACCCGATCGACGAGATGCTCCGCAAGGGCCTGCGCGCCACGATCAACTCGGACGATCCGGCCTATTTCGGCGGCTATGTCGCCGACAATTACCGCGCCGTCGCGAACGGCCGCGGCCTCGACCGCGACGATCTCGTCACGCTCGCGCGCAACAGCTTCCTCGGCTCCTTCCTCCCCGACGATGCCGTGGCGGCGCACCTCGCCCGGCTCGACGCTTATGTGGCGGCAAACTGATGGCGATCGTCTTCACCCCCTTCACCCACGCGCAGATGGTCGAGGGCGTCCACGCCATCGCCGACGCCGCGCGCGAATGGGCGCCGACGTTGCTGGTCGGCGTCGGCCGCGGCGGGCTCACCCCCGCGGTGTTCCTGTCGCACCGCATGGGGCTGTCGATGGTGTCGATCGATCACTCGACCAAAATCGCCCAGTTCGGCGAAGAGCTGGTCGCGGTGCTCGCCCAGCGCACGCGTGCCGGAGACCGCCTGCTGTTCGTCGAGGACATCAACGACAGCGGCAAGACGATCGGCGAGATCCGCGCCGCGCTTGCCGCCGAGGGCGCGGTCGCCGGGCAAATCCGCTTCGCCGTCCTGATCGACAATATCCGCTCGGCCCAGCGCATCGACTATGGCTATCGCGAAATCGATCGTTCGGTGACCAAGGACTGGTTCATTTTTCCCTGGGAAGCGATGGCGCCCCAGGAAGCAATCGCCGAGGATGCGATGGAAGTACCGGAAAGAATTGGATAATCCGTTCATCCGCGGTCAATCGCGGACGTGGCACGGGTGACCGCACCCGTCGCCGGACACATTCCCGCACCGGCGCGTTCGAAGCGAATATCCCCAGAGGAAGAGAGGAATTTCCATGAGCAGCCTGAAGCGTCCGCGCATCGCCGCGCTCGTCATGGCGCTGGCCGGCGGCATTGCCGTCGCGTCCTGCGCGACACCCACGCCGTATCAACCCGCGACCAATAGCGGCGCGGCGCGCGGCGGCTATTCGGACCAGCGTATCGACGGCGACCGCTTCCAGGTCAGCTTCGCCGGCAACAGCCTGACGTCGCGCGAAACGGTCGAGCGCTATCTGCTGTATCGCGCCGCCGAACTGACGGTGCAGAACGGCTTCGACAATTTCGTCCTGGTCAGCCGCGATACCGAGACGACCTCGCGCACCTATGTCGATCGGGGGTTCGGCGGCGGCGGCTTCGGCGGTCCGCGCTGGGGCGGCGGGTACGGCTATTGGCGCCCGTCGTGGCGCTGGTATCGCCCCAGCTATGGCTGGCGCAGCTGGGACCCGTTCTTCGGCGATCCCTTCTACGACAATGATTTCGATGTCCGCACGATCAACCGCTACGAGGCGACGGCGGAGATCGTCGTCGGCAAGGGTCCCAAGCCCGGCGGCAATCTCCGCGCGTTCGATGCCCGCGAAGTGATCGACCGGCTCGGCCCGACGATCCAGCTGCCCGAACGGAAGTAAGGCTTGCTGTTCCTCCCTCGCGCAGCGGGGGAGGTGGCGCGCACAGCGCGACGGAGGGGGCCTGGCCGCAAGCGACACACGCGCGGACAGGTCCCCTCCACCATTCGTGGTCCCCTCCCCCGCTTTAGCGCGAGGGAGGAAAAGGTTAGGCCCCCTCAACTCCCGTCAGCGCACCGTGGCAATGCTTGTACTTGCGGCCTGACCCGCACGGGCATGGCGCGTTGCGGCTCACCCGGCCTTCCCACTCGCTCGGGTCCATGCCCACCTCATCGCCGGTCGGCTGCGGGATGCCGAACTGCGGCAGCCGCGTCGTCACCAGCCCCATCGAACCGCCGTCCCAATCCGCGCTGTCGTCGTCGCCGGTCATCGGATCGATATGCGTCGTCAGGAAATCGGGCAGCTCGGGCAGCGACGGCGCCTCCTGCATGCGGAACTGCGCATAGGCGAGCGTACGCGTCACATCCTCGCGGATGTTGCTCAGCATGCGCTCGAACAGCGCGAACGCCTCATGCTTATACTCGTTCAGCGGCGTCTTCTGGGCATAGGCGCGCAGGTGGACGACCTGGCGGAGCGCGTCGAGGATCGCGAGATGCTCCTTCCAGTGATGGTCGAGGTTCTGCAGCAGGATCGATTTCTCGACCTGGGTCCAGGTCTCGGGATCCAGCTCCTCCGCCTTGGCGCCGACCATAGCGTCCGCCGCCTTGCGAACGCGCTCTTCCAGCGTCTCCGGCTCGATCGCTTCCTCGGCCTTGATCCAGTCCTCCAGCGGCGCATCGACGTTGAGCGTCTCGAGGATACGCGCGCGCAGGCCCGCCACGTCCCACTGCTCGGGATAAGAGTTGGGCGGGCAGCCCTCGCCGATGATCGCATTCACCGTCTCGGCGCGCATGTCGGTGACGACCTCGCCCACCGTATCCGAATCCATGATGTCGGCGCGCTGCTCGTAGATCACCTTGCGCTGGTCGTTCATCACGTCGTCATACTCGACGACCTGCTTGCGGATGTCGTAGTTGCGCGCCTCGACCTTCTTCTGCGCGGTCTCGATCGCCTTGGTCAGCCACTTGCTGCCGATCGCCTCGCCGTCCTGGATGTTCGAGCGCATCATGCGGGCGAAGAGGGTGTTGGACCCGAAGATGCGCAGCAGATCGTCGTCGAGCGACAGATAGAAGCGGCTCAGCCCCGGATCGCCCTGGCGCCCCGAACGGCCGCGCAGCTGGTTGTCGATACGGCGGCTCTCATGCCGTTCGGTGCCGAGCACGAACAGCCCGCCCGCGGCGATCACCGCTTCCTTCTCGGCGGCCACTTCGGCCTTGATCTTTTCGATCGCGGCGTCGCGCTCCGGTCCTTCGGGCATCTCGGCCAGCTCGTCGCCGACGCGGAATTCCCAATTGCCGCCCAGCTGAATGTCGGTGCCGCGGCCCGCCATGTTGGTGGCGATGGTGACCACGCCCAAGCGCCCGGCCTGCGCCACCAGATGCGCTTCCTTCTCGTGGAAGCGGGCATTCAGCACCTCGTGCTTGACGCCTTCCTTGGTCAGGAATTCGGAAAGCAGCTCGGATTTCTCGATCGAGACCGTGCCGACCAGCACCGGCTGACCTTTGAGCGAATGCTCGCGGATCTTCTTGGCGATCGCCCCGAACTTGTCCTGCGTGTCCTTGTAGAACTCGTCTTCCTCGTCGACGCGCTTGACGGTCACGTTGGTCGGGATCGTCACCACGTTCATCTTGTAGATGTCATAGAATTCGGCCGCTTCGGTCGCCGCGGTGCCGGTCATGCCGCCGAGCTTGGGGTACATGCGGAAATAATTCTGGAAGGTGATCGAGGCCATCGTCTGGTTCTCGGGCTCGATATCGACGCCCTCCTTGGCCTCCACCGCCTGGTGCAGCCCGTCGGACCAGCGCCGCCCGTCCATCATCCGCCCGGTGAACTCGTCGATGATGATGACCTTGCCGTCCTTCACCAGATAATCGACGTCGCGCTTGAACATCACATTGGCGCGCAGCGACTGGTTGAGGTGGTGGACGACCTGGGTGTTCTCGAAATCGTAGAGGTTGGCGCCGACCAGCACGCCGGCATCCTCGAACATCCGCTCGACCTTCTCGGTGCCGTCCTCGGTCAGGATGATCGAGCGCTGCTTCTCGTCCTTCTCGTAATCCGCAGGGACGAGTTGCTTCACCACCGCGTCGACGCGCATGTAGAGCTCGCTGCGGTCGTCGGTAGGGCCCGAGATGATAAGCGGGGTGCGGGCTTCGTCGATCAGGATCGAATCGACCTCGTCGACCACCGCGAAGTTGAACGGCCGCTGCGTCATCGACGCGCGGTCGTACTTCATATTGTCGCGGAGATAGTCGAAGCCGAACTCGTTGTTGGTGCCGTAGGTGATGTCCGAACCATAAGCGTCGCGGCGCTCCTGGTCGGTCAGATTGGGCACGATCACGCCCACGCTCATGCCGAGGAACCGGTAGATCTGGCCCATCCATTCGGAGTCGCGGCGGGCGAGGTAATCGTTGACCGTGACGACATGGACGCCGTCGCCCGGCAAAGCGTTCAGGTAGCACGCCAGCGTCGCCACCAAAGTCTTGCCCTCGCCCGTGCGCATCTCGGCGATCTCGCCGCGATGGAGGACGATGCCGCCGACCATCTGCACATCGTAATGCCGCTGCCCGAGCGTGCGCCTGGATGCCTCGCGCACCGTCGCGAACGCTTCGGGCAGCAGATTGTCGAGCTTCTCGCCATTGGCCAGCCGCTCGCGGAACTTCACGGTCTGCGCCGCCAGCTCTTCGTCGTTCATCGCCGAAATATTGCTCTCGAAGCCGTTGATCTTGGCGACGATGCTCCCAAGGCCGCGCACGTAGCGCTCGTTCGAGGAGCCGAAAATGGTTTTGGCCAGGCCGCTGAGCATGGAATTTCCTGTCGTATCGAATGGGGATTTGAGCGTGCGCGAGACCGTAACGGTTCGCACGACGCATAAGTGCCGTTCCGGGCACGCAATGGAAAAAGGACCCGCGTGGCGGACCCTTAGCGCCTCACTCGAGCCTGCGCTCGAACACCAGCCGGATGCTGCGAACCGGCGCCGCCGAAACCAGCGGCCACGCGGTCTGCACGACGCGAACCGCCGCGGGCACCGCCGCCGCCGGAATCGCCCGCCGCGCGGGGACCACGGCCGCCTGCGCGGCCTGCGCCGCACCGACCACCGCCACGCCCTGCACCTGCCGCACCGGACCCGCACGGTCGCCGCTGGCGGCCCCGGTCAGGCTGGCGAAAATCGCAGTGAGGAGAAGCAGTAGTTCCAAGCGGGCACATCTCTTTGAAAAGCCGCGCGATGCGCAGCAGGCGCGACATAGTAACTCATCGCCCGTTCGCCAATCGAAATCGCGCGTCAGCCCCGGCGCACCCTCACTGCCGCACCAGCGCGAGCCGGATCGTCGCATGCCGCTCGTCGCTGCCCGGCGCCGGCGCATAGGCCCAGTCGGGCGCGCAGATCGCCATATAGCGCACCAGAAACGCCGGATGCTCCGCCTCGCCGCGAACGCAGCCGCGCACGAAGCCATCCTCGCCGATCGTCAGCGCCACCGCGCGCACCGCGACCACCATTCCTTCGGGCATCGTGAAGCCCGCCGGCATCGGCGCCCCGTCCACCACATGCGTCTCGACCAATTGCAGCGTCATCGGCCCCGCCACCGCGCCCAGCACCACAGCCAGTGTCCCGGCGTCCGGCCCCTCCCTCGGATCGCAAGGCTGGGTCTCCAGCGGCGGCGCGGCGCCATAGCGTTGCGTGAAGCAGCCCATCACCTGCCCCTTCGCATCCACCGCGAACCGCGTGACCCGCGCCCACGAAGCAACCGGCGCGGTCGCCTCCATCGCCATGTCCCAGCGGAACCGGTTGGTGTAGGTCGCCGCGATCGGCATCCCCGCGCTATCGGTCGCCGGCGCGAACCGCGCGCGCCGCTGCATCAACGCGCAGGTCGTGCGGTCGAGCACCGGCCAGCCCGAAGATTTGTCGACCTGGCATCCGGAAACCCTGCCGGTCGGCTCCACCGTGAGCGTGAAGCGCACCATGCCCTGCATATTCTCGCGCAGCCCCAGCGATGGATAATCATCGTTGCTCACCCACGATCCCGGGTTGATCGGCAGCAGCCGCGATCCGGGCGGTTGCGGCTTCGGGGGCGGTGGCGGGACGGCCGGCGGCATTGTCATCACGGGCATTGGCGGCGCTGGCGGCGGCGCCACATTCCGGCCCGGCGCCCTTGGATACACCTGGCGTGCCGCGCCCCGCGGCGGGGGCGCGGGCACCGGGCGCGCGTCCTGATATTCCGCCGGCACCGGCACGATCTCGAACAGCGGCCGCGCAACCGTCGCGTCGGACGACGATGCCCCGAGAGTCAGAATCATCGCCGAAAACATCATGCCTCTATCCCTGCTCAGTAAACCGGCCGCTCGCGCCGCTCGGGCGACGGCGGCGGCGTGCTGCCGGGAAGCATCCAGCTAAACTTGCTGCTCCAACTCGCGGTGATGCGCTTGCCGTGCGCGTCTTCGGCAGGCGCGAACGCCGCGCGCTTGCGCAGCAGCTTGCACGTCGCTTCATCCAGCAAGGGCCATCCCGAGGATTTGGTCACGACGCAATCGGTGACGCATCCCTCTACATTCACTTGCAAGGTGAATTCGGTGACTCCCTGCTGATTCTCGCGCAGCGCCTTTTCCGGATAGTCGTCGTCCGTGACCCAATGCGTGCGTGTCGGCTCCGCATGGCATCCACGCCAATGGGCGCGGTTCTGCGGCAGATCGCCGGAGACCGACAACAGCAGGGTAGCCAAGAGCATTGATATTTCCGCCCGGGTAAAGGATGCGGGCGCATCCTGCTGAGGGAACGCCAGAATGTCCATCGCCCGCTCGCCACTCGCGCCCGCCGCTTTCCCGGATTTGCCCGCAATCCCCGGGGTTTCGCTCCGCGTCGCCCGCGCGCGCTACAAGAATTGGGACCGCTGCGACCTGACCTTCGTCACGCTCGATCCCGCCACCGCCGTCGCCGGGGTCCTGACCCAGAGCAAATGCCCTTCGCCCGAAGTCGAATGGTGCCGCGACGCGCTGGTGCTCGGCCGCGCCCGAGCTTTGGTGGTCAACGCAGGCAACAGCAATGCCTTCACCGGCAATCGCGGCCGCGCCGCGGTCGAGACGATCGCCGCGCGCGCCGCCGGCCACCTCGACTGCGACCCCTCCGATATCTTCGTCGCCTCCACCGGGGTGATCGGCGTGCCCTTGCCCATCGACAAGGCCGAGGCCGGTCTCGACGCCGCCTTCGGCGCCCAGCCCTGCGGCTGGGAAGACGCCGCCGCGACGATCATGACCACCGATACCTTCGCCAAGGCGGCGGTCACCACCGCGGTGGTCGATGGCCGCGCCATCAGCCTGGTCGGCATCATCAAGGGCAGCGGCATGATCGCGCCGGACATGGCGACCATGCTCGGCTTCATCTTCACCGATGCCGCCGCCGAGCCGCATTTCCTCAAGGCCGCGCTCTCCGCCGCCAACCGGACAAGCTTCTCGTGCATCACCGTCGATAGCGACACTTCGACCAGCGACACCGTCCTCGCCTTCGCCACCGGCGCGGCCGGCAACCAAGCGCTCACCGATGACGATTCCCCCGGCGCCGACGCCTTCCGCGCTGCGCTGGCCGATCTCTGCCGCCAGCTCGCCCACCTCGTCGTCCGCGACGGCGAAGGCGCGAGCAAGTTCATCGCCATCGAAGTGGAAGGCGCCGAATCCGATGCCAGCGCGCGCACCATTGCCCTCTCGATCGCCAATTCGCCTTTGGTGAAGACCGCGATCGCCGGCGAGGATGCCAATTGGGGCCGCGTGGTGATGGCGGTGGGCAAGGCCGGCGAGCCCGCCGAGCGCGATCGTCTCTCGATCCGCTTCGGCGCCACGCAGGTGGCGGTCAACGGCCTCGCCGTCGAGGGCTATGACGAAGCGCCCGTGGCTGCGCACCTGAAGGGCAGCGAAATCGAGATCGGCGTCGATCTTGGCCTGAGCGAAGGCCGCGCCACGATTTGGACCTGCGATCTCACCCACGGCTATATCGCGATCAACGCGAATTACCGGAGCTAGCGTGCGGGCCGCTGCGGCATGCTGGCACGCGCGCATTCATGCGGATGGAAGCTTAGCTAGTGCCTTAGTTTCAGATTAGCGGATCGTAAGATGAAGTTCGACCGCGCGCCAGAAGGCGCCTTCGTCGATCGCGCCAGCAGCTAGCGCTTCCGCACTGATCTTGGCGGCGCAACGCCGGGCACCGTCCTGCCCGCGTGCCGCCACAAGCTCATGCGCTTTCCGACCAACTTCTAAAGAATCTACTTTGGACATTACGCTTCAACCCGCTTCCAGTAAGGTCGGCGCCGAGGCCATCGCATCTGGCCGGCCGCTGTCGCCCTGAAGCGGGCGGCTTTCTATGGCGCCCAATGCCATGACCATGGCGCGACTGAGCCAGCGCCCGGTGCGGGGCAACCCACACCGGGAAACCGTTTAAATCGCGCTCTCGATCCATTCCTTCAGCTGGCTCTTGCGCAGCGCGCCGATCTTGCTCGCGGTGACTTCGCCATTCTTGAAGATCAGCATCGTCGGGAAGCCGCGGATGCCATATTTGGTCGGCGCATCCGGGCTTTCCTCGGCGTCGATCTTCACGATCGTCACCTGATCGGCCATTTCCTCGGCCAGCTCGTCGAGCGCCGGCGCCATCATCTTGCACGGCCCGCACCACTCCGCATAGAAATCGACCAGCACCGGCTTTTCGGAACTGATGACCTGGGCGTGGAAGGTCTCGTCGGTGACGATCTGGGTCATTTGCGTATCTCCTGTGTTGGCTGATATCTATGAAGCCGGGCGCCGCCACTCAAGCGCGCGAGGCCAAGCTTTGCTCCGTTGGCGACAAGCGCGGCTTGTGCGCCGCCAATAGTTCGGCCGGCAGCAGATGCAGCGTGGGTCCCGCCGAATACAGCACGGCCGCCTCGATCGCCCGCCCCGGAAACACCACCGCCAGCGCCGCCGCATAGGCCGCCATCTGTCGGAGGTGATAGGCGGGAATGTCCTCCAGCCGCGCGGGCGCCCGCCGCCCGGTCTTGAAATCGACCACGCGCACCCGGTCCGGCGTCACCACCAGCCGGTCCACCGTCCCCGACACCACGATCCCGTCCACCACAGCCGCGATCGGCGCCTCGGCCAGCGCGTCCGGCCCGAACAAGTCGGCGAACCGCGCATCCTCGGTCACCGCCAGCGCATCGCGAACCAGCCCGGCCCGCACCCCGGCATCGGCGACGCCCCCCGCACCGGCGAGCCAGCGCTCCGCCGCCTCGGCCCGCCGCTCGGGCGCCACCGCGGGCAGCCGCTCGAACAGCCGGTGCAGCAATTGCCCGCGCTCCGCCGCAGCCCGCATCGCCGGATCGGGCGGCGGATCGGCCACCAGATCCTCGCCCAGCGAAGACGGCGCCAGCGGTCGCGGCGGACGCGCCTCCTCCGGCGCCGCGAGGCCAACCCACTCCGGCAAAGCCCCAACCGCGTCCGCCACGACAGCACTGCCGGCCTTCACCGCCACCGCCCGCTCCGGCACTCGCCCGCGAAACTCGCCCTCCACGCCAAGCGCCTCGAACGCCCGCGCCGAAGCCGCATACCAGCTTGCTAAAGGCGCCTCGCCCTTCGCCATCGGCCCCAAAGCCCCGGCGATCACCAGCCGTTCCTCCGCCCGCGTCGCCGCGACATAGAACAGCCGCCAATGCTCCTGCAGCTCGCGCGCGTCGGCGTCGACGATCACCGCATGCAGCGGCCCGCCCCGCTCCGAAGCCCGTGGCCGGAAGATCGGGAACTTGCCGTCATGCCCCTCCGGCTCCCACAGCAAAAAGTCGCGCGGGCTCTTCGAAGGATCGGCCGCCGCATCGGCCAAAATCACCAGCGGCGCCTGCAGCCCCTTCGCTCCATGCACCGTCATCACCCGAACCGCGTCGCGCGGCTGGGAGGAATCGCGCACGATCTCGACATCGCCGCGATCGAACCAGTCGAGGAACCGCTGCAGCGAAGGCGTGGCGATCTCCTCGAAATTGAGCGCCGCGTTGAGCAGTTCCTCGATCGGATCGCGCGCTTCCTCGCCCAGCCGCAGCAGCAATTTCCGCCGCCCCTGCATCGGCCCCGATAGTATCTCCTCCAGGAACCGGTAAGGCGTCGCGAAATCCGCCCGCGCCAGCAGCGCGTACAAGGGCGCCAGCCGTGCCTCGGGCTGCGCCGCGCGCAAATGCCGCCACAGGCCGCCACGCTCGCGCACCGCGGCCGCCATCAATTCCTCCTGGCTCCACCCGATCAACGGCGAGACCAAAAGCGACGCCAGCGACAGATCGTCCTCGGGCTGCAAGGCAAAGCGGATCGCCGCCAGCAGATCCTGCACCGCCAGCGGCGCATTGAGCCGCAGACGGTCCACCCCGGCGACGGGCACGCCCTCGGCATAAAGCCGCGCAACCAGCAGCGACGCCAGTTCCCCGCGCCGCTTGACCAGGATCATCACATCCTCGGGGCGCAGCGCCCGCCCCTTGCTCTCCAGCATCAGCCCGGAATCGAGCCAGCCCTTGATCCCGCGCGCGATTCTTTTGGCAAGTTCGCGCGTGGTGTCGCTGACCCACTCCTCCTCGTCCGCCTCGGTCCCGCCCTGCACCACCAACGGCCAAAGGCTCACCGTCCCCGGTCCCGCCACTTCGCTGGCATGCGCCTCGTTCTGGATGTCGCCCATGCCCGGCTCGGGCAGCGCTCCCAGCGCCGCATCGACGAACTCGAGCACCGGCTTGGTCGAGCGGAAGCTGTGCGTCAGCGACAGCGTCTCCAGCTCGCGCACATCGGCGTCGAACTCGGGCGCCGCCCGAGATTTTTCCACGAAATACTGGTGCGCCGCGCGGAAGAAGACCGGATCGGTCCCCTGAAACCCGAAGATCGCCTGCTTGTAATCGCCGACGGTGAACAGCGTCCGCACCCCCGCGTCGCGCGTCCCCTCCCCTGCGAAAAACTCGTCCGCCACCGCGCGCACGATCGTCCATTGCTTGAGGTTGGTATCCTGCGCCTCGTCGATCAGGACGTGCTCGGTCGCCTGGTCGAGCTTGAAGCGCACCCACTCGCCCATCCCCGGCTGGCCGAGCAGTTCGACCGTCGCGCGGATCAGATCGTCGAAATCCACCGCCCCCGCCCGCCGCTTTGCCCGCCCATAGGCGTCGGCATAGGCCCGCCCCGCCTCCAGCCCGCGCGCGAGCAGATCGGCGTAATCGGCCTGCGCCTTCATCTGGAGCAATTCGCCGCACCGCCCATGCAACCGCATCGCCAAGTCGCCATAAGCGGCGTCCTGCGGCGCCTGCCCCTTGCCGAACGACCGCGGCTCGCCATCGGCCTTGGCCCATACCTCATGCAGCTTGGCCAGCCCCGCGCCGCGCCCGGCAGGCGGCAGCGCCAGCCAGGCGGCGATCGTGTCCGCCCGCTCCAGCCCCTTGGTCGTCGCCCAGCCCGCGCTCATCCCCGCGATCGCACGCAGGCTCTCCAGATCGAACGCAGCATCGCCACAGCAACTCGCGATTTCGTCATCGATATTCCCGCTCGGCAACCCCAGCGACCGCCGCAGGAACGGCTGTATCCCGCTCGGCAGCCCCGCCATCGCCTCGCTGGCATGCGCGCACTCGCGCAGGAACCTCTCCGCCCCGCCCTCGCCCAGCCGCAGGCTCAACGCCCCGATCGACTCGGTCAGCCCGCGCCGCCCCTCGCGCTCGGCATCGACCAGCATCTCCGCCAGCGCCTCGCGCGCCAGCACATATTCCTCGCGCGCATCGAGCGGCCTAAAGCCCGGCACCAGCCCCGCCTCCACCGGAAACGCCGCCAGCAGGCTCTGGCAGAAGCTGTGGATCGTCTGGATGCGCAAGCCCCCGCCCGGCGCATCGAGCACCTTGGCGAACAGGGTCCGCGCGGTCGCCCGCTGCGCCGGCGTGCCCTCCTCGCCCAGCGCCTCCAGATCCTTGAACAGCTCGGTGTCGCTCGCGCGCACCCACTGCGCCAGCCGCCCGGTGATCCGCGCCGCCATCTCCGCCGCGCCCGCCTTGGTGAAGGTCAGGCACAGGATCGCCCCCGGATCGGTCCCGCGCAGCAATAGCCGGAAGACGCGCGCCGCCAGCACCTGCGTCTTGCCCGTCCCCGCCGAGGCCGAAAGCCACACGTTGCGCAGCGGATCGCTGGCCGGATCCTGATTGCCCTTGAGCGGCGGGAGGGGGCGCAGATCAGTCCCGGCCATACCACTCGTCCAACCGCATCAACTGATCATATTCCGCATAGGGCGCGAACTCGGGGTGCAGCTTGGCGGTGAACGCCCGCTCGCCCGTCAGCCAATCCTGCACCGCTTCATAGAAATTGCTCCCCGCGATCGACACGAACGCGTCGGTCGGAATCCGGTCGCGCTTGCCCGCCGGATCGACCGGCGTCGCGACGAACCCGAACCCGTCCCCCTTCTTCGCCAGCGACCAATATTCGAAGCCGCTCGCCTTGCCCGAAATCCCGGCAAACCCGCCCTCCTCGGCGATCAGCCCGAGCAGCCCCAATTGCAGGCTATACCCCGCCCGCACCGCCTTGGCCGAGGGCGGCTGCCCCGTCTTATAGTCGACAATCGCGAGGCTCCCGTCGGCGAGCCGGTCCACCCGGTCGAACGTCCCGCTCAGCGTCACCCCCGCAAAACCGATCGACCCCTTCTGCTCGACCGCCAGCACCGTGCGCCCCTCGGCGGCATTTTCGGCGATCTGCCCGGCGATCCAGTCGATCGCCTCCATCAGCCGCGGCTGCCACAAGGCGAGCATCATCGGATGCGTCCGCTCGTCCGCCAGCATCGCCTCCGCCCGCGCGCGCAGCAGTGCCGGATCGCAGCCATCCAGCTCGAACCATTTCTGCAGCACCTCGTGCACCGCCGTCCCGCGCCACGCCGCGCTCGGATCGGCATCGACCGGATCGAGCGCCCCCACCTTGAGCATCTTGCGCGCATAGAAAGCATAAGGATCGGCCTTCAACCGATCGACCTCGGTCACCGAGATTGCCTTGGGCCGATCGGCCACCGGCGGCGAAGGCGCGGGCCGCTCGGCGGGCACATGCGCGCCCGGATCGTCGATCGCCCGCAGCCACCGCGCCAGATCGTCCGCGCGATCCAATCCACCCGACAACGCCTCCAGCCGCAGCCAGAACCGCGAAGCGATCGTCGGCGCGGAGGCATCCCGCCGCGCCCGCGTCAGCAATACCTCGGGCGCTCCCAAGGCCCCCGCCAGATCATGCGCCGACAGCCCGATCCGCCGCTCCAGCCCCGGCAGCTTCAGCTCGGCGCGAATCCGCGGCGCCAGCCACGGATCGGGCGCGGGCAACCCCGGCCACACGCCTTCGTTCAGCCCGCCCAATATCATCAGATCGGCGGTCTGCAGCCGCGCCTCGATCAGCCCCAATATCGCAAGCCGCGGATGCCCGCCCTGCGGCGGGCGCACCGCTTCCTCGTCCATCAAGGTCCGCAGCATCGGCGCGAGGCTCTCGGGCTCGGCCAAAGGCGGCCCGTCCACAGCCTCGCGCTCGAGCGCATCGAGCAGATCGGCGGCAGCACGCCCCTCGGTCCGCCCCCACATCGCATCGCCACCCAGCGCGGTCGCGGTCTCCCGCAACGCCGCCAGCATTCCCGGCACCGCCTGCGTGCCGCCCACGAACACCGCCTCCAGCGGCGCAAGCAGATCGCGCGCCACCGGCCACCATGCCGCCGCCGCACGCCGCAAATGCCCGTCGCGCCCGTCCTGCTCGGCGAGATAGCGATCCACGCCCGCCAGCCCCGGACCCGGCCGCGGCCCGCGCAAGCCGCGATCCAGCAACCGCACGCCCTCCAGCCACGGCAGCCGATCCTCGGGCATCACCAAGGGATGCTTCAGCAAACTCAACAGCGCCAAAGGCGCAAACGCCTGACTCGCCGCCTCGGCCAGCGCCAGCAGCAACGTCCCCGGCGGCAAGGCCGACAGCGGCTGCCCGGCGGAATCGTCCACCGCGATCCCCCACCGCGCGATATGCGCCCCGACCCGCCGCGCCAGCGCGCGATCCGGCGTCACCAGCGCCGCAGTGCGCCCCGGTGTCTCCAGCACTTCGCGGAGTGCCAGCGCGATCGCCTGCGCCTCCTCGGCGGGGGTCGCCACCTCCAGCGCGCGCACGCCCGACAGGCGCCGCTCTCCCGCGGGCAAGGTCGTCCAAACATGCGTCAACTCGGGCGGCGCCATCGCCGAGGCAATCGCCTTGCTCCGCGCCGGCGGCGCGTCATGCTCGCTCTTGCCGCGCCAATCCTCGAATTCGCCGCGATTCACCCCCATCCGGTCGAGCAGCAGCTTCAGATGGAACTGCGGATGCGTCTCGATCGCGCGCTTGCGCCGCCCGGTCTCGGGATGCGGCGCGTGCGGCCCCAGCGACTCCCATTCCTCGTCGCTGATGCCCGTGGCCAGCCCCGGTAGCACCACCATCCCCTGCGGCAGCCCGGCCACCACCCGCAACAGCCGTGCAACCGCTGGCGCCGACGTGGTGATGCCCGCCGCGCACACAAAACCCTCGGGCGGCACATCGCGCCAGCGCGCCGCCACCCGCCCGATCAGCTGCGTCCGGCGATCCGCCAGATCGACCAGCCCCAGCCGCGCCAGCTCGCGCGGCCAGCGCTGCAAGACGATCGCGAACAGCACCAGCGAATTCTGCCAATGCTCCGAAAGCTCGCCCGCGTCATAGGTCAGCAAAGCCGCCGGCAAGACTTCCTCGACCAGCAACTGATCCAGCGCCGTCGCCAGATCCCCCGCCAGCCGCACCGCCTCCGCCGCGTCGACCTCGGGCCGCGTCTCCCCGATCAGCCGCGCCAGGATCATCCGCCGCTGCAACGGATCGACCGCGCGCGGCACCGGCTCCATATCGTCGGCAAAGTCGAACACCGCCTCGTCCAGCTCGGGATCGCCCACCGCCACCAGCCGCGGCAACAACAGCCCGCCGTCGCTCGCCCGCACGAACGCATCCGAAATCGCCCTTTTGGCGCGGTTGTTCGGTACCAGCACCGTCCCCCGCGCCAGCCGCATCGGATCGCCGCCAAACCGCCGGATCAGCCCAGCCGCAAGCGCGTCGGCGAAGGCCCGGTGCGGCGGGATAGTGTAAAGGTGGAGGCGGTCCGGCATACTCTTCTAACTCCCCTCCCGCTTGCGGGAGGGGTTGGGGGAGGGGCTATCCGCAAACCTTCGCATCAGAGAGTGACATGCCCTCCCCTAACCCCTCCCGCAAGCGGGAGGGGAACATTCACCCATCCGCCAGCGCCGCCTCGGTCAGCGGAATCGCTCCCGGCGTCCCCACATCGAACCACTGCCCCTGCAGCACGACGGCATAGCAGCGCCCAGCCTCGATCGCTCGATTCCAGAACAGGTTGGTCGAAAACGCTCCCTCGGGCCAATCGCGGATCACCCGCGGCGACAATATCTGCACGCCCGTATACACGAACGGCGCCAGCCGCCCCGGCTTTCGCCGCTCGGTCACCCGCCCATGCGCGTCGATACGGAAATCGCCCTTGCCGTTATGCCCGTTGGCGCGCGCCAGCGGCACCACGAGCAGCAGCGCGTCCATCTTCGCATCGTCCCACTGGTCCGCCAGCGCCCGGATCGCGTCGATCGGCCCGTCGGTCCACAGATTGTCGCTGTTGACGCACAGGAACGGCTTGTCGCCGAGCAGGTCGCGCGCCTGGACGATGCCGCCGCCGGTCTCCATCAGCATCTTGCGCTCGTCCGAGACCAGGACCTCCAAGTCCTTCACCCGCGCCCGCAGATAGGCCTCCATCGCGTCGGCCAGATAATGGACGTTGACCACCGCGCGCTTCACCCCCGCCGCGCGCAGATGGTCGAAGACATGCCCGATCAGCGGCTTGCCCGCGACTTCGACCAAGGGCTTGGGCCGCGTCGCGGTGAGCGGACGCATGCGCTTGCCCAGCCCCGCCGCCATCACCATCGCCGTCTCCGGCACCGCCGCGTCAGGGTTCGGCCGGATCGAGAAGTGGCTCATTCGCCGGCAATCGCCATCGGATCGCCGCGCATATCGGCGGGCACGTTGGCATCGAACCAGTCCGCCACGGGTTTGAGTGCCGGATGCGCCAGATCGCGCTCGAGATAGCGCCATACCCGCGGGCACAGCCCCGGATAGCGCGGCTTGCCGTCGCGCTTCCACAGCCGGGTGAAGATGCCGACGATCTTGGCGTTCCGCTGCGCGCCGAGCACATGATAGGCCACGTCGAATTCGTCCCCCACGCCAGTGACGCGCTTGTAGCGGTCGAGCATTGCAGTTTCGAGTTCGGCCGGCACGTCGCGCCGCGCATCCTGCAGCAGCGATACGAGATCATAGGCGGGATGCCCCGACAGCGCGTCCTGGAAATCGAGCAGCCCCAGGCTCTCGCTGCCGTCGATCAGCATGATGTTCTCGGCATGATAATCGCGCAGCACCGTGACCGGCGTGTGGCCGGTCAGCACCGGCTCCAGCACCGCGTTCCACGCGTCGTTATACCCGTCATGATCGACGTCGAGCCCCAGCGCGTCGCAATACCATTCGGTCAGCAACTTGGCTTCGCGGTGATATTGCGACGGACTGTACGGCCCGATATCGTCGGCCGCCGGGTGATCGCGCAGGCGGATCAGCACGTCGACCGCGGCCTCATACAGCCGCAACTCGCTCTCGGGCGCGGCGTCCACCGTCTCGCGCATCCGCGCGTCGCCGAAATCCTCGATCAGCACCAGGCCCTGCGCGAGGTCCTCGTGCAGTATCCGGGGTGCCGCGAAGCCGCGCTCGGTCAGCCACCGCGCGATCGCGATGAAGGGCCTCGGGTCCTCGCCCTTGTCGGGCGGCGAATCCATCAGGATCGCGGTGCGCTCATGCTCGACCACCCGGAAATAGCGGCGGAACGAGGCATCGCCGGCGAGCGGCAATATCTGCGCGCCTTCCCATCCCGCCGCGGCGAGAAAGGCGGGAGCGGCGAGGTGCGGGTTCATGTCAGGGACCATCGGTCCCTCCATGCCGCCGGTACTTTCGCTGTCAAGGCGCGCGCGCCGTCCGCTGTCACATCCAGGGTCAGCCACAGCGCGTCGCCCCATGCCGCCGCGCCCAATCGCTCGGGCCATTCGACCAGCAACAGCGAATCGCCCCGCGCCTCGTCGAGCCCCAACTCCTCGGCCTCATACGGGTGCTCGATCCGGTATAGATCGACATGCAGCACCGGAAACCGCACTTCCGGCGGCGCGTAAGGCTGGACGATCGCAAAGCTCGGCGAAGGCGCCTCCGCCTCCAGCCCCAGTGCCGCCAGCAGCCCGCGCGCGATGCTCGTCTTGCCCGCCCCCAACTGCCCCGAAAGTGCGATCACATCCCCCGGCTGCGCCAGTTCGGCCAGCCGTGCCCCCAGCGCCAGCGTCGCGTCGAGATCGGCCAGCAGCGTCACTCAGGCGGTGCTTCCCCGGCGTCCCCGAGCATCGCGATCACGCTCAGCGCCCCGCAAACCCCCGCCAGCACCAGCAGCGGCAATGCCAGAAGCGAAATCAGCCCGGCGAGCAGCACCAGTGCCCCGCCGAGCGACAGCGCCGCCCACAGCAGATACTGCCGCCGCATCGCCCCCCGGCTCCGCGCCCAGGCCTCATAGCCCAGCGCCGCCGCCGCTATCAGCAGCAGCCCTTCGGCGATCATGTGGAATCCCGGCGGCATCCACCCGAGCAACGCCAGCCCGCCGGCGAACAGCATCACCCGGAACGCCAGCTTCGAAGGAGTCAGCTCGACAGCGCCCTCTCTCATGCGCGCGGCAATTCGACGGTGATCAACGTCCCCTCGCCGGGCTCGGACAGCATCTGGATGCGCCCGCCGTGCGCCTCGACGAACTGTTTCGCCAGCGGCAGCCCCAGCCCCAGCGCACGCTCGCCGCTCCTCGAAATCTCGTGCTGGGCGAACCGGTCGAACGCGCTTGCCACCGCCTCCGGCCGCATCCCCGGCCCGTCATCCGAAACCACGATCCGCGCGACATTCCGGTTGCCGTCGAGGTGCAGCAACACGCGGCCCTTCTCGGGCGTTCCCGCCACGGCATGGCGCAGCAGATGTTCGATCACCTCGCGCAGGCGCTTGCCGTCGCCGGTCACGCTGCCCGCGGTCCCCGGCATCTCGACGACCAGCTCGATCTCCTTGCCCTTTGCCAGCGGCGCGATCGCCTCGGCGGCCGCGTGGGCGGCCAGCTCGAGATCGACATTCTCGCGCTCCAGCGGCGCGCCTTCGCTGCGCGTCAGATCGAGCACGTCGTCGATCAACGCGCCAAGCCGTTCCACGGAAACGAGAATTGCCTCGGAATAGCCCTCGCCATCCTCACTCAACTTGCCGGCGTAGCCGCCGTGCAGCATCTCGGCGAAGCCCTTGATCGAGGTTAGCGGGGTCCGCAGCTCATAGCTCATGTTCGCCACGAACGCGGTCTTCACCCGGTCCGCCGCTTCCAGCGCCTCGTTGCGGTCGCGCAGCGCGCGCTCGACGCGGTGCTGGTCGGTGGTATCGAGCATCGTCAGCAGCGCATTGCCATCGGGCAAAGGCACCGCCGCCGCCTCATAATGCCGCCCGTCGGCGAACACCACGGTCGCGCCGCGCTGCTGGCGGTCCTTCGCGGCCGATCGGATCAGCTCGCCGATCACATTGGCCTGCGCCGCTCGCGCCAGCTTTGGCGCCGCCGCCTGGGTCAGCGCCGTGATCTGCGGATGCCCGTCAAGGAAGCCGTCGTCGAAGCCCCACACCGCGCTGAACTTGCGGTTCCACAATTGCACCCGCCCCTTGCCGAACACCGCCACCGCTTCGGATAGGCTCTCGAGCATCGCCGCGCGTACCTGCTGCATCTCGCCATGCTCGCGCTGCAGCTCGAGCTGCTGCGTCCGGTCCTCGAAGATCAGCAGCAGCCCGCCATCGGGCAAAGGCTGCGCCACCACGCGCAGATGGGTGCCGCCGACCGCCCAGGTCTCTTCGTCCGCCTCGGGCGCGGCAAACCATTCGCGCCGCTCGGCCTTCCATGCCGGGAAGTCGCGCACATCGGGCAGGCGATTGGCCTCGCGCATCCGCTCGAGCACGCGGTCGAACTCGGGGCGGTCGGCCAGCCATTCGTTCTTCATCGCGAACATCCGCCGGAACGGCTGGTTGCAGAAGCTGAGCGCGCGGTCCGGCCCGAACTGCGCCACGCCCGCGCTCATCCGGTCGAGCATCGCGCGCTGCGCCTCGGCAAAGCGCTTCATCCCGCCGCGAAGCTGCTCCAGTTCCTCGATATCGACCGCGAAGCCCGCGACGCCTCCGGTCGGCAGCGGCACGTCGTGCAGCCGCAGCATCCGCCGCGCCCCGCCGATGGTGGCGGGCATCGCCGCGATCTGCGGCTCCTGCGTGTCGCGGGCGATGGCGGCATTGGCGAGCGGCCCGCCCAGCCCCGCGCCCTCGACCAGTTCAAGCCCGCGCGCCACCACGTCCTCGGCGTCCTTGCCCTCGACCGCGCGGACGTACGCGGTGTTGACCATCAGCAGCCGCAGGTCCGATCCGCGGTACCACATCGGCATCGGCGCGGCCTCGATCAGCGCGGTCAGCGCATCGAACGCCGTCCGCAACCGGCTCGCCTCGCGCTGCAGCCGGCTGATCTCGTCATGGCTCTCGGTGGTGTCGAGGAACCACAGGACCACGCCCCCCGGCGCGCGCACCGCATTCGGCGCACGGTCGCCCATCACCAGCAGCGCCCGCTCCGATCCCCTGGCCCGAACCGACAGCGTGAACGGCCGCGCCGCCTTCTGCGCGGCGGTCACCTGCATCGCGAGCTCGGCGGCATCCTCGGCCACCAGCCCCTCGGCCAATTCGCTCATGTCGCGCGGGGGTTCGCTTAGCCCCAGCCAGTCCGCCAGCCGCCGCGGCATCTCGACCCGCCCGTCGGCCCGCACCACCATCGCCTGCGCCGGGGATCCGCCGACGATCGCCTGCAACCGCGCATTGGCGTCCAGCGTATCGCGCGCGCCAGCCCGCGCGCGCAGTCCCGCGAGCAACGCAAAGGTGGCGCCGACGATCAGCAGCGCCAGCACGGCACCGGCAATCGCCGCGGCGGAAGTGGAAATCTCGATCAATGGAGGCGCCCGGGGTTCATGACCGGTCCTTAGAGTCTACTGCGCGCCGATCCAAGCCTCTCCCCTCCCTTCACGGGAGGGGTTGGGGGTGGGTGGCGAGCGAAGCGAGCCCTCGGCGGACAAGCGGCTAAACAAGAAAGGCCGGGGCATCGAGCCCCGGCCTTCCTAACTCACCCCTTGATCCCCTCCCTGTTAGGGAGGGGAGAAGAAGTTAGTAGCGGTAGTGATCCGGCTTGAACGGCCCTTCGACCGGCACGCCGATGTAGCCTGCCTGCTTGCTCGTCAGCTTCGACAGCTTCACGCCGAGCTTCTCGAGGTGCAGCGCCGCGACCTTCTCGTCGAGGTGCTTGGGCAGCACATAGACCTGGTTCTCATACTGCTCACCCTTGGTCCAGAGCTCGATCTGCGCGAGCGTCTGATTGGTGAACGAAGCCGACATCACGAACGACGGATGGCCAGTGGCGCAGCCGAGGTTCACCAGGCGGCCCTTGGCGAGGATGATGATCTGCTTGCCGTCGGGGAACTTCACCAGGTCGGTGCCCGGCTTCACTTCGTCCCACTCATAGTTCGACAGAGCGGCGATCTGGATCTCACTGTCGAAGTGGCCGATGTTGCAGACGATCGACATGGGCTTCATCGCCTTCATGTGATCGGCGGTGATGACGTCGGCATTGCCGGTCGCGGTGCAGAAGATGTCGGCGCGCTTCACGGCCTCTTCCATCGTCACGACCTCGAAGCCCTCCATCGCCGCCTGCAGCGCGCAGATCGGATCGACTTCGGTGACCATCACACGCGCGCCGCCGTTGCGGAGCGACTGGGCCGAGCCCTTGCCGACATCGCCGAAGCCGGCGACGCAGGCGACCTTGCCGGCGAGCATGACGTCGGTGGCGCGGCGGATCGCGTCGACCAGCGATTCCTTGCAGCCATAAAGGTTGTCGAACTTCGACTTGGTGACCGAGTCATTGACGTTGATCGCGGGGAACGGCAGCTCGCCCTTCTTCGAGATCTCGTACAGGCGGTGCACGCCGGTGGTGGTCTCTTCCGAAACGCCCTTGAGGTTCTTGACGGTCTCGGTGAGGTAGCCCGGCTTCGCCTTGATAAACGCCTTCAGCGCGCGCTGCATCTCGACTTCTTCTTCATTCTCGGGCTCGGGCATGGTGTGGCCGGCCTCGAGCTTGGCGCCCCACAATGCGAACATCGTGGCGTCGCCGCCATCGTCGAGGATGATGTTCGCGGTCTGGCCTTCGACTTCGCCGTCCCACGAGAAGATGTCGCCGACATAGTCCCAATAATCGGCCAGGCTCTCGCCCTTGACCGCGAACACCGGCACGCCGGTCGCGGCGATCGCGGCGGCGGCATGGTCCTGGGTCGAGAAGATGTTGCACGTCGCCCAGCGGACGTCGGCGCCGAGCGCGGTCAGCGTCTCGATCAGCACCGCGGTCTGGATCGTCATGTGGAGCGAACCGGTGATGCGCGCGCCCTTCAGCGGCTGCGCCACGCCGAACTCGTCGCGCAGGCTCATCAGGCCCGGCATCTCGGTCTCGGCGATCTCGATTTCCTTGCGGCCGAATTCGGCCAGCGTGATGTCCGCGATCACATAATCGGGTTTGTCGGCGACGGTAGCCACTGCGCATTCTCCATTGGACGAAATAGGGGCTCGGAATCACGCACCAAGCCGCGATATCCGAGCCCCTAATCCTTGCCGCCCGAGAACGCAATCGAAATATAAAGATATCTTTATATGTCAGTTGTGCCCTTCAGCGCTTATGCCCGCCGGGGCGCGCAATACGACCATGCGGCGCCCGAAGTCATCGAGATCGCCGACCCGGTGACGTTGGTGAAGCGGATCCGCATCGTGCCGTTGCTATAGATATAGCTATTCCACACGATGCCGACCGGAGGCTCGTGGCCGCCGACATACGGGTTAACGTACAACAGGTGCTTGGCGTAGAGCAGGCCGGTAACGGTGAAGCTCTCGGTCACCGTCGAATTGGCCGGCACGCTGGTGGTCGTCGCATTCACGGTTCCGTTCAGCATGCCGGCGATGTTGTTGCCGTCCGCCAGATTGATCTTCGTACCGAAGCTGCTGCCGGCGTTCGACCATTCCTGAACGCCGCCGTCCGCGGCGAGCAATCCGCGCACATGGATCATCACCGGGAGCGTCGCATTTTCCCACTTGGTGATGTCGCTGAGCTGCACATACGCGCTTCCGACGCAATCCTCGAACCGGAAGCCGACCCCGCTCGAAAGGCCCGCTTCGGTCCCGCCGTAACCGCCGCCGTCCGAATGGTAGAACCAGCGCCCGTTCGGATTGGAGCCGGAGCCCGTCACCGTCGGCATATTGCCCAGATAGGCCAGTCCCTTGATTTGGACCTCGCAATTCAGCGAACCCTCGGCGTCGTAGATGGCGGCGGGATAGTTACGGATCACGCCGTCGATCACGACCTTGCCCGTCGCCTTCACCTTGAAGTTCAGCTTGCCCAGCGGCGCTTCGCAGTGGAACATATGGATGTGGAACTGCTTGACGGTCGTCGAGCCCTGATAGTCGAAATGGACGTCGTACAGCGTGCCGCCGCCTTCGGAGATGCAGCCCAGCATTCGCACCGCGTCGCTGCCGAAAATGCCGTACGAGGACGTCTGCGAAGGATGCCCGTGCACGCGGCAATTCTCGAAAACGCTGACATTGCTGGCGGAGTTGGCCAGGTTGGCGCCGGTCCAGGCCGGTGCGCCCGTCAGGTAGGAAGCACCCGATTGGACAACCGCCCCGCGCTTTGCGCAGCTATAATAGCGGTTGTCGCGCCAGGCGCTGGCGAGACAGAAGGTTCCGACCGAACCATAGTCCAGTTTCTCGAACGAGCAGGAGCGCACGATCGAGGTGTAGGTCGCGAGCAGGTGCACGCCGATCTGGCCGGTGGTGTTATTGCCTTCCAGCGTCAGATTGTGAATCTCGAACGCATTCTGGCCGATGGCGACGCCTGCGGCGGTCTGGTCGGCCGGCACCGGGCAGCTCAGGATCGTGATTGCCTGATCGGTGCGCAGGGTCGCGCCGCCGCCGTCGATCGGCAGCTGGACGAAGGTCGGCACCTTGGGCAGCAACAGCGCGTCATGGACATAATATTTCGCGCCCATGAAATTGACCGGATAGGGCTTGGCCTTGGCGACGATGTAATTGAACATCGCCTGGATCGCCGGGCTGTCGTTGGTCGAATTGTCGCCCTTCGCACCGAACATGAACGGGTTGAGGACGTTCTCGGTCAGCTCCCAGAAGGCGCCATCCGCCGAGGTGAAGCTACCGTTGGTCGGCAGCGACGTCACCCGCGAATAGAGCGCCTGACCGCGGTCGCCCTTGGCCGCATAGCTGGCGCAATAGATCTGGTTGACCGTGATCGGAACCGTGCGTTTCCTTGCCGCATCGACGCTGCGGACGACCAGCACGCCGTCGGCAGTGCCTTCGTCAAACGCCCGCACCGGGTCGATATCGTACAGCGTCGTGGTGCCGGCCAAATCCGTCACCTTGATCCGATAGGTGATCGACGGATCGAGATAGATCGGCGCGAACATGCCCGCGCCATCCGCGTTTTGCACGGCAGTGCTTGATGCCGTGCCATCGGCGCTGGTGTAATAAGTCGCGGGTGTCGTCGTGCCGGTCAGATAGACGTACAGCTTGGCGCTGGCCAACGTGCGGTCGAGCGTGAATTGGGATACGTTCACTTTTTGTTCCTTCAATAGGCAAGGCGCGGCCATTCGGAAAGAAGGCCCGCCGGGTTCATCGATGTCAGATCCCCCGAATTCAGGCGCCGCGGGACTCGGCGAATCATCAGATGTCAGCCGAAATCCAACATTGCAATCGGTCCATTCTGGACGATTAGCCCCGCGCGATCACCGTCGCCCATATCTCCGCGCGATACCGGAACCCAAGCGCTTCGTACAAAGCGATCGCTCCGGCATTGCTCGCGTACGAGTGGAGGAACGCCGTCTCCCCCCGCGCCAGGATCGCCGCGGTCACCACCCGCATCAAGGCCCCGGCATAGCCTTGCCCACGATGCTCGGGGTGGGTGCAGACCCCGCTCACTTCGGTGAAGCCATCCGGCCGCATCCGCTCGCCCGCCATCGCCACCAGCCGCCCGTCCCGCTTCACCCCGACGAAATCGCCAAGCCGGTGCGTGCGCGCTTCATACGGCCCCGGCTCGGTCAGCCGCGCGAGCGCGAACATCTCCGCCGCATCCGCCTCGCCCAGCGGCGCGATGTGGAACGCCGGCGGCGCGGCGGGCGTCAGCGCCGCCGCAACCATCTGATGACACAATGCCTGCCGGACGATCGCGGTGCCCGGCGGCGGCGTCACCGCGTCGCGCTCAACCAGCCACAATTCCCCGCCCTCGGGCACCAGCCGCGCAAGCGCCGCCTGGCTTTCGCCCGATCCGTCCGCCGCCGCGCCGAACACGCCGTAATCGCGCCTCAGCCGCCAGGCCCGCGCGTCGCCCTCGGCCAGCGCCGCTTGGCGCGAGGTCAGCGCACTCCATACCGGCCGGTCGAGCGGATGCGCCGCCGTCATCCGCTGCGCAGCGCGCAATAATCCCAAATGCCTTGTGGCAGCCCGATGGCGGCACCGGTCAAATTGGCCAGCCGCAGCTGCAGCACGCCGTCGCTTTCGACGTAGCAGTTCCAGGTGATCCCCACCGGCGGCGCATAGGCGCCCAGCGCCGGGTTGCACGTGACATAATGCTTGGCGGCCAGCAGGCCCGGCACCGGGAAGCTCTCGTTTACGGTCGACTGCGCGGGAACGCTCTTAGTCGTCGGCGCGACCTGCCCGACCATCATTCCGTTGAAGCTGCTGCCGTCGGCGAAGGCGATCGGCGAGGCGTACAGCATCGGCAGGGTCGACCATTGCAGCAGGCCGCGGTCGGCCGCCTGCATCTCGCGGATATGCAGCACATTGGGCAGCGCGCCGCCCTCCCAGCGCTCGGGATTGCTGATCTCCTTCCAGCTGCCGGCCATGCACTGGTCGAAGTCGAAGTTGACGCCGACCGATTTGCCGCTGCCCTCGGCCTTGGCGCCAATGCCGTTGCCGTCCGACTGGTAGAACCAGCGCCCGTTCGGGTTCGAGCCCGTGCCGGTCGCGGTCGGCATGTCGGCGAGCCACGGAATCCTGGTGATCGTTATCTGACAATTGGTCGAACCTTCGGCGTCGTAGATCGGGGCGGGATAGGATCGGATCAGCCGGTCGATGTTGACGTTGCCGGTCGCCCGGATCTTGAAATTGACCAGCGACATATCGGATTCGCAGTGGAACATATCGATATGGAGCGTCTTCACCGTGGTCGAATTCTGGTAATCGAAATGCACGTCGAAGCCCGCGCTATGGCCTTCGGAGATACAGCCGTTCACTCGCGCGCTGTCGCTGCCATAGATGCCGAACGCCGATTTCTGCAGCTTCTGCCCGAATACCCGGCAATTCTCGATCACATTGACGTTGGAGGCCGAATTGGAGAGCGCCGCGCCGGGCCATACCGGCCCCTGGTCATAGCCCATCCCGGTCTGGATCACGAACGCGCGTCCGCTGCACACATGGTAGAGATTGTCGCGCCACGCGCCGGCAAGGACGAAGCTGCCGATCGAGCCATATTCGAGCCGGGCGAACAGGCAGTCGCGCACCACGTTGGTATAGGCCGCGCCGATATGCAGGCCGGTCTGGCCCGCGATGCCGCTGCCGCGGAATTCGAGGTGATGGATGTCGTAATGTGACTGGTTGATGACATCGATCGCCTCGTCCTGATCCTTGGGGATGCGGCTGAGAATCGTGATCGGCCGATCGGTGCGCAGCGTGCCGCCGCCGCCATCGACGTCGATCACGCCGAACTGGGGAATCGTCGGCAGCGTCAGCCCCGTGGAGACGCTGTAACGTGCCCCCAGGAACTGAATCGGATAGGCCGCGCCCTTAGCCACGACGAAATCGAACATCGCCTGGATCGCAGCGCTGTCATCGGTCACGCCATCGCCCTTGGCGCCGAACTGGAACGGGTTGATCGTGTCGGGCGCCAATTCCCACCAGGCGCCGTCGGCCGAACGGAACTTGCCCGCATGCGTCGGCTCGGTCGCCGAACGGGCGTATATCGCGTCGCCGCGATCCCCGCCCCTGGCATAGCCCGCGCAGTCCAGGGTCGTGATCGACGCCGGTATGTTCGTGGCGCGCGCCGCCGCCCGGCTGGCAAAGGGCAATGCGACCCCGCCTCCCCGGTCCTGGCTTTGCGCGGCGGCAAGCGCGGGGGCGGTGGCGAGCGCGGCGGCCGCGGTCAGAACATGGCGTCGTGATGGGCTGGTCATGACGCGAGGCTAACCCGTAACGACCTGGACTAGCAACACCGCTTACCGCACCAGACGATAACTCACGAAGGCGATCGATTTACTGTCGGGCGACCAGCTCGGCACGTTGATCGTCCCCTGCCCGCCGAACAGCCGCGTCAGCACCACCGGCGGCGCGCTGCCGTCCGCGGGCATCAGCCGCAGCATCACGTCGCTGCGGTTCGGCGGATGATCGCCCAGCGCCACGTCGAGACCGAACGAGACGAACGCGATCCATTTCCCGTCGGGCGAGAAATGCGGGAACCAGTCGCGAAAATTGGGGTCCTTGGTGACCTGCTCGGGATCGCCGCCATCGGGCTTGGCGCGCCAGATCTGCATCGCCCCGCTGCGCGTCGAATTGAAGTAGAGCCACTTGCCGTCCGGCGACCACTCCGGCCCGTCGTCCGATCCCGGCCCGACCACCAGCGGCGTGCGCTTTCCGGTCGCCAGATCGACCGCATGAATGTCATAGCTGTCGTCGTTCGCGCCCACCCGCACGTACGCAATCGTCCGGCCATCGGGCGACCAGCCATGCCAATAGGACCGCGCTTGCGGATCGTTCACCACCGGTCGCGGCTTGTCCGCCCCCGCCAGCGGCAGCAGCCAGATCCGCGACAGATTGTCGGGCTCGGACTGATCCGAGATGATCAGCAGCTTTCCATCGGGCGAAAGCCCATGGTCGTTGTTGTTCTTGACGTTCGCGCCGGTGTTGATCGCCACCGGCTCGCCGCCCGCGGCCGGTATGCGCCAGATGCGCCCGTTCGCATTGTAGATCAGCTCCTTGCCGTCGCGCGACCAATTGGGCGCTTCGATCTTGCCGTCGAACTGGCGAACGATACGCCGGCTCTGGACGCCGCTGACGTCGATCACCTCGAGGCTGCTCTCGACCTTCGCCGGATATCCCGTGTCGGGCACATAGGCGAGGCTCGGCACGCTGATCGCGACGTTCGAGAAGACCGCCGTCTCGCTCAGCGTGTTGTTATGCGCCGACAGCGCCAGCCCCACATAATAGGGCGCCTGGAACGCGATCCGGAAGCTGCCCCCCGCATGCCGCCACTTGCCGTCGGCCGCGGCAACCGAGAAATAGACGAAATCGCCCTCGCGCTCGAGCCGGATGCCCGCCGGATGGTCGGCCGCCGACACGATCTGCCGCGTCGGCCCGTCCTGCTCGCTGCGATATTGCAGCGATACCATCCCGTCGCCGTGCACCATCACGTCGGCATAGGGCGATCCGGGCGTCATATTCTGGCGGATCATCACCCCGCCCTTGCGGTGCGGATCGGTCCCGCGCCCGATCCATTGCAGATCGGCGGCAATATGCAGGTCGCCCGATCGCCGCGTCCAGGCATAGGTGAAGGCGTCCTTCTCGCCCCAGATATTCGCGCCGCTCGCGGTGATGCTGTAGCTGCCGGTCGCGGGATCATGGACGACCGTCCCCTTGATCGCGGTCTCGCCCACATCCTGCGCGGCGTCGAAGAGGCCGATCTTCTGCGCGGCGGCGGGCCCGCTCCACAACGCCATCGCGCCAAGCGCGCACGCCATCAGGAAATGCCTCGGTTTCATGTCGGCCCCTCTCGCTATCGGCTGCCGCTTCGTCCGGCTTCCGCGAAATGGTAGCGCTAACTTTTACGAAACGCGAGTGCCGTGTTCATGCGGTCCCGGTGCTGTGCGCCAGCAGCCGCGGATCGATCCCCGCGCCCGAAAATCCTTGGGTCCAGCGGTCGTCGGCGCCGACGTCATACAGCAGCCCGACATCGCCGGCGGTGTTGAACCAGCCATGCCGCGTCAGTTCCTCGTCGAGCTGGCCCTCGCCCCAGCCCGCATAGCCCAGCGCCACCAGCCAGCGCGACGGCCCTTTTCCTTCCGCGATCGCCCGCAACACGTCGATCGTGCCCGAAAGCGCCCAGCGCCCCGCGACGTCGATCGTATCCTGCCCGCCCCAATCGGGCGCGTGCAGCACGAAGCCGCGCCGCGGCTCGACCGGTCCGCCGAACAGCACCGGCGTATCGGGTGCGTCGCCCGGCGCGATCTCGAACTGGCGGAGCAGATCGTGCAGCCCCAGCCCCTCGATGGTGTCGCTGATGCCGATGCCAAGCGCGCCCTCATCGTCGTGCGCGCACATCGCGATCACCGCGCGTTCGAAGCGCGGATCGCCGATGCCCGGCATCGCCAGCAGGAACTGGCCGGTGAGGAAGGGAGTCGATTCCATCGCGATAACAACATATCCCGCCCGAAACGGCTCCGCCACCGCTTGAAAATATCGTTACGCGCCCCGATTGGAGTCGGGAATTCAAAGGAGCATCCCATGACCATTTCCGTCGGCGACCGCATTCCCACCGTCAGCTTCACCAAGGTAACCGAAATCGGCAACGAGAAGGTCGATTCGGACGCCTATTTCGCCGGCCGCCGCGTCGCCTTGTTCTCGGTCCCTGGCGCGTTCACGCCGACCTGCTCGGCCAAGCACCTGCCGGGCTTCGTCGACAAGGCCGACGAGCTGAGGACCAAGGGGATCGACGAGATCGCCTGCACCGCCGCCAACGATCCGTTCGTGATGGGCGCATGGGGCAAGTCCGCGGGCGTCGCGGGCCATGTCACCATGCTCGCCGACGGCAACGCCGATTTCCCCAAGGCGCTGGGGCTCGACGCCGATATGTCGGCGTACGGCATGGGCACCCGCGGCCGCCGCTTCTCGATGGTGGTCAACGATGGCGTCGTCGAGCAGCTCAACATCGAGGGCCCGGGCGAGTTCAACGTCAGCAGCGCCGAATACATGCTCGAGACACTCTGAGCCGGAACTGCGCGCAGTCACCGGAGTTAGTCTCCTGCACTCTCGGAAAGGGAATCTTCACATGGTAACCGACACCCCCGCAAACGATACCCCGGCGCTGACGCCCGCCGCCGAAACCGGCGGCAAGTCGTTCTTCGATCAGGCCTCGGACCTGCTCGGCCAGGCGCAGGAAGCGATCGGCGACGCGATCGAATCGACCGTCGATGCCGCCAAGGAGCATCCGGTCGCGGCCGCCGCCATCGCCGCCGGCGCGGCCGCCGCGGTGGCGGGCGCCGCCTACGGCATCAGCCAGTTGCTCGACGGCGACGACGACACGGCGAGCAAGACCAAGAAGTAAGGATACAGCCCCTCTCCTATGGGAGGGGCTGCCATTCGCCAAAAGGCGCTTGGTGCTCCGGCGAAGGCCGGAGCCTTGGCCGGCCTCCCGACCCAATCGCCAACGCTCCGGCCTTCGCCGGAGCACTACGTATTTGTGGCGCCAAGCGTCTTAGACGACACCCCCTGACTTGCCAGCGTCACCTTGACGGCTTAGCCGCAAAAGATGACTCAAGCAGCAGACATCGTAGCCGAGCTGGACCGGCTTTACCGGGCCTCGGTCGATCGCCTCCAGGCGGCCCTGATGCGCTACCTTACCGACGGCACCCCACCCGAGCCGCAGAGCCGCAACGACGGCTCGTTCGCTTATCCCGAGATCCGCGTGAAATACCGCGGCGGCGACGGCCGCCCCGCCCCGATCCGCTCGTTCGGCCGGCTGGTCGAGCCCGGCGAGTATCGTATCAGCGTCACCAAGCCCGCGCTGTTCGCCGCCTACCTTATCGAGCAGCTCACCTTCCTGATCGAGGACTATGACGTCGAGGTCTATGCCCAGCCCGGCCGTCAGGAGATACCCTTCCCCTATGTGATCGACGCCGGCCACGCGATGCGGCTCGATCAGGTCTCGGCGACCGAACTGGCCCGCCATTTCCCCGCGACCGAGCTCGCGCATATCGGCGACGAGATCGCCGACGGCCTGTGGGTCAGCACCGACGACACGCGCCCGCTGGCGCTGTTCGACGGCCTACGCACCGATTTCAGCCTCGCCCGCCTGCGCCATTACACCGGCACCCCGGTCGAGCATTTCCAGCAGTACATCCTGTTCACCAACTACCATCGCTACGTCGACGAGTTCATCCGCTACGCGATCGGACAGCTCGGCGAAGGGAGCCGCTTCACCAGCGTCTCGGGCGCCGGCGGCATCCTCGTCGAGGCAGGCGACGACACCGATCGCCTGCTCAACGACAGCTCGGCATGGCGGCGGCACCAGATGCCCGCCTACCATCTGATGGCCCCCGGCGGCAGCGGCATCACCCTGGTCAACATCGGCGTCGGCCCGTCCAACGCCAAGACGATCACCGATCACCTCGCGGTGCTCCGCCCCGAGGCATGGCTAATGATCGGCCATTGCGGCGGCCTGCGCCCCAGCCAGCGGATCGGCGACTATGTCCTCGCCCACGCCTATCTGCGCGACGATCACATCATGGACGACGTGCTCCCGCCCGAGATCCCGATCCCGGCCATCGCCGAAGTCCAGCAGGCGCTCGCCCGCGCCGCCGAGACGGTCTCGGGCCAGTCGGGCGACGAGCTCAAGCGGCGTCTGCGCACCGGCACCATCGTCACCACCGACGACCGCAACTGGGAGCTGCAATTCTCGCGCTCGGCCTTGCGCTTCTCGCTCAGCCGCGCGGTCGGCATCGACATGGAATCGGCGACGCTCGCCGCGCAGGGATACCGCTTCCGCGTCCCCTACGGCACGCTCCTGTGCGTCTCGGACAAGCCGCTCCACGGCGAGCTCAAGCTCCCCGGCCAGGCCAACCGCTTCTACGAAAGCGCGATCGAGCAGCACCTCAAGATCGGCATCGAGACCTGCGAGGAGCTCCGCCGCGAAGGCGCCAAGCTCCACAGCCGCAAGCTCCGCGCCTTCAACGAGCCGCCGTTTCGGTAGGAGCCGGCGGCGGGGTTCATGCGTTCCCCTCCCGAAGGAGAGCGCAATGAACCCCGAACCCACTCAGCACGACGAAGAAAAGCCCGCCGCGCATCAGCCCGACGGCACCGACTCCTCGGACTCGTTCGCCGCCGGCATCGCCGATGAGAACACCATCCCCAAAGAAACCCCGTCCTGAGCGGACGCGGCCGGCAGTCTCACCACCCCGTCGGCTGCCCCGCATTCTGCTCGTCGAGCCACTTCTTGAGTGGCGCGAAATATTCCACCAGCGCCGCGCCCGAAATCTCGCGGCTGCCGGTGAAGGCCTCCAGCGCGTCGGGCCAGGGCTTGGAGGCGCCCATCTCGAGCATCGCGTTCAGCCGCGCGCCGACAGCCTTGTTGCCAAAGAACGAGCAGCGATGCAGCGGCCCCTTCCACCCCGCCTGGTCGCACGCCGCCTTGTAGAACTGGAACTGCAGCAGCCGCGCGAGGAAGTAGCGCGTGTACGGCACACTGTTGGCGACATGGTATTTGGCGGCGGGATCGAACCGCGTCTCGTCGCGCGGCACCGGCGGCACGATGCCCTGATACTGGAGCCGCAGCGCGTTCCACGCCGCTTCGTAATGCTCGGGCTTCACCGCGCCCGAGAACACGCCCCAGCGGTATTTGTCGACCAGCAGCCCGAACGGCAGGAACGCCACCTTGTCCATCGCCTGCCGCAGCAGCAGCCCGGTATCCTTGTCCGCGCTCGGCACCTTCGATTGGTCGAGCAGACCGATCTGGACGAGGTAATCGGGCGTGATCGAAAGCGCGACGAAATCGCCGATCGCCTCGTGAAACCCGTCGTTGGCGCCGTTGCGATACAGTAGCGTGTGCCCCTTGTACGCGCGCTGATAGTAATTGTGGCCAAGCTCGTGGTGGATCGTGACGAAGTCGTCCGAATTGACCTTGATGCACATCTTGATGCGCAGATCGTCCTTGTCGTCCAAGTCCCACGCCGAGGCATGGCACACCACTTCGCGGTCCGCCGGCTTCACGAACTGCGAGCGCGTCCAGAAGGTGTCGGGCAATTTCTGGAAGCCGAGCGAAGAATAGAAACCCTCGCCGGTCTCGACCATCTTGCGCCAGTCGTACTGCTTGGCCTTGAGCAGGTCGCCGACGTCGTAGCCGACATCGCCCGCCCCCGGCGGCGCGACCACGTCATAGATATTGCCCCATTCCTGCGCCCACATATTCCCCAGCAGATCGGCGCGGATCGGCCCGCTCTTGGCCTGCACCGCGTCGCCATATTTCTTGTTGAGCTGGTTGCGGACATAGGTGTGCAGCGCTTCGTACAGCGGCCGCACCTCGGTCCACAGCCGATCGGTCAGCTTGGCGAATTCCTCGGGCGGCATATCATAGCTCGAACGCCACATCGCGCCGGTATCCTTGAAGCCCAGCTCGTTCGCGCCCTCGTTGGCGATGCCGACCATCTGCTTGAAGTCGCCGCGCATCGGCGCGCCGACATTGTCGTGCCAGCTGACCCACATCTCCTTCAGCTCTTCGGGGTTGCGGTTGGTCCCCATCTCGGCCTCGATGTCGCTGCCGTTGATCGGCTTGCCGCGCAGCGTGCCCTTGCCGGTGCCGTACAGCGCGCCCATCCGCGTCGACAGCTCGGACAAGGCGTCCGCGGCGCCCGCGCGGGTCGGCGCCGGCAGCGTGATCGCGTTGCGCAATATGTCGAGCTTGCGCCGCGTGTCGGGCGACAGGCCCTTCACATTGGCATAGCGCGCCGCGTCGAGCGCATAGCGCACCGACATCTCGGTGCCGCGCGCGCCATATTCGGCGGCGAGCGCGTTGCTGTCGTCGTTGATGTAGGTCGCGTTGATCCAGGCGACGTGGTTCGCGATCAGGTTGAAGGCGTAGAATTCCTTCTCGACCTTGGCGACGAACGCGTCCGCATCTGCGGCGGTCGGCGCGGGCGCCGGCGCTGCGGCCTTGCGGGTCTGCGCGGCGGCGGGATTGGCGGAAAGCGTGGCAACCGCGGCGAGCGCGAGAAGCGGGAAGCCTTTACGGATCATCGGAAAACCTCGGTGCTTGATCGGGGGATGGCCGGACACTGCGCGCGCCCCCGCGCCGGGTCAAGCCGCGAGGAAGCCGGCGATCGCCTGCCCCAGCTCGGGCTTCATCACCGCGCTCATATGGTTGCCCGGTATCTCGATCAGCGTCGCATCGGGCACCAGATCCGACAGCTCGGACGCCGGGCCATTATCCTGATCCTCCACGCCCGAGATCACCGCCGTCGGCTGCGCGATCGCCGCGATGGCCTCGACCGGCGTATCGACGAAGGTGTCGAGAATGCGCAGCAACGCCTCGGGGTCGCCCTTGGTGGTCTTCAGGAACGCCTCGGTCAGCCACTCCGAGCTACCCCGCTCGAAGCTCCCGAGATTGGTCAGCACCTGCCGGAAATACGTCCCCCGCCCCTGCGTGTCGGTCAGCCCGCGCAGCCCCATGCCCGAGATCACTACCCGCCGCGGCGCCGCGCCATTCGCCAGCATCCGCACCACCGTCCGCCCGCCAAGCGAATAGCCGCCCAGATCGTAATCGTTCAGCCCCAGATGCGCGATCAGCGCCATCCCGTCGCGCATCAGCACGTCGGGCGGATAGGATGCCGCGTCATGCGGCCGCGCGCTGTCGCCGTGCGCGCGCAGATCGGGCATGATCACCCGGAAGCCCGCCGCGGCGATCTTGGCGGCATGCCCGTACCGGATCCAGTTGACGAACGCGTTCGAGAAATAGCCGTGGAGCAGCACCACCGGCCTCCCCTCACCCACCTCATGCCACGCCAGTTCGGTGCCGTCGAAGCTAGTGAAGCGATGCGTTTCAGTCGGGGAGCTTGCCAATTGCTTTCATCCAGCGATCGGTGAGGGCTTGATATTCGTCGCAGCGGTATCGGGGCAAAGCCGTCGTGTCGAGCCAAGCCTCATGCGCGCTCTCCACCCCGAAATGATGGTGCGGCACGAACCGCCCCGGCGCATCGAAGCTCCCGATCGTCAGGTCCAGATTCTCGCTATCGGGAAACGCAAAGGTCAGCGGCGTCCCGCACGCCGAGCAGAAACCGCGCCCGGCGATCGGCGACGAGGCGTAGACATCGGGCTCGCGCTCCCAGCTGACATCCGCCTTCTTCACATTCTTGAACGCGATCGAGACTCCGCCGGTCGCCCGCTGGCACATCCGGCAATGGCAGAGATACGCCTCGTCGTCATGGATCGTCACGCGGTAGCGCACCCGCCCGCACTGGCATCCCCCGCTCATGTCGTCAGCCAACTTGTCCTCCGTGCAATTGCCGCGCCGCACAACGCAACTGGGTTTCGTATTGCAATTGATAACTATGCTTATTATGTGCGGCGCATGAGTGAAACCTTAGGCTTTCTGATGAGCGATGTCTCGCGCCTGATGCGCCGCCGCTTCGATGAGCGCGCGCGCACCACCGGTGCGACCGGCGCGCAGTGGCGCACGCTCAAGATCCTCGAGCGGCGCGAAGGCATCAACCAGGGCCAGCTCGCCGAAATGCTCGATGTTGAGCCGATCACCGCCTGCCGGATGATCGACCGGCTCGAGGAATCGGGCATGGTCGAACGCCGCCGCGACCCCGGCGACCGCCGCGCCTGGCTGATCCACCTCACCGAAAAGGCCCGCCCCGTGCTCGCGGAGCTCCACGTCGTCGCATCCGGAATGATCGAAGATGCGCTTCAGGGGTTGAGCACCTCGCAAGTCGAGACGCTGCTGCATTCGCTCAACACGATGCGATCGAACATGACCTTCACCACCGATACGAACGAGGCCGCAAATGGCTGACATGGACGCCAAGATCGAAGCCGCCGACGCCAATCCGGTGCCCGCCCCTCCCCTCGCCCCGGACGTTCCCGCCGAGACCAAGGCCAAGCGCAACTGGCTGCGCCCGCTGCTGATGTTCGGCGTACCGGCGCTGCTGCTCGCGATTGTCGGCTATTTCTGGCTGACCTCGGGCGGCACGGTCTCGACCGACAATGCCTATGTGCAGCAGGACAAGGTTTCGGTTTCCGCCGAAGTCGCGGGCCGGATCGTCGAGGTCAACGCGCGCGAGAACCAGGTCGTCAAGGCGGGTGACGTGCTGTTCCGCATCGATCCCGATCCCTATCGGATCGCGCTGATGCAGACCAATGCCTCGATCGCCAACGCCCAGCTTCAGCAGCAGACCATGCTCACCAGCTATCAGGGCACCGGCGCCGACATCCAGGCCGCGCAGGACCAGATCGCCGCCGCGCAGGAGGATTACGCCCGCCAGTCCGAGCTGATGAAGCGCGGCTTCACCACCCGTGCCCGCCTCCAGCAGTCCGAGCATGGCGTCCAGCAGGCCCGCGCTGCGCTCGGCCGCGCCCAGGCCGACGCCGCCGAGGCCCGCTCGAAGCTCGGCTCGGGTTCGTCCACCACCAGCGAGCCCCCCGCCGTCGCCGCCGCCCGCGTCCAGCGTGAGAAGGCGATGCTCGATCTCTCGCGCACCACCGTTCGCGCCCCGATCGACGGCGTGATCAGCCAGGCCGATCGCCTCCAGCTCGGCCAGATGATGATGACCGGCCTGCCCGCAGTCAGCATCGTCGGCAGCCGCCGCGCCTGGGTCGAAGCCAATTTCAAGGAAACCGATCTCAACAAGATGCGCGTCGGCCAGCCCGCGACGGTGACGTTCGATGCCTATCCGGGGCTCAAGCTGAAGGGCCATGTCGGCTCGATCGGCGCGCTCACCGGCGCCGAGACCTCGGTGCTGCCCGCGCAGAACGCCAACGGCAATTGGGTGAAGGTCACCCAGCGCGTGCCCGTCCGCATTCTGTTCGACGAGGATAGCCCGCGCCCGATGATCGCCGGCCTCAGCGCCGATGTGACGGTGGACATCAAGTAACATGGCGACCGCCGCCGCATCCGGCGCGCCCGCGGCCACGCCGGCGCCTCCCCCCGCCGGCGTCGCCGCCTTGCCGGTCACTCATCGCGGGCTGCTGACGGTCGGCGTGATGCTGGCGACGATCATGCAGATCCTCGACACCACCATCGCCAACGTCGCGCTGCCGCACATGACCCCCGCGCTGGGCGCGACCAACGACACCATCACCTGGGTGCTGACCAGCTATATCGTCGCATCGGCGATCGCGATCCCGATCACCGGTTGGCTGTCCGACAGGATCGGTTCGCGTAACCTTTTCCTGCTCTCGACGGTGGGTTTCGTCATCGCATCGGCGCTGTGCGGCATGGCGCAGAGCCTCGAGGAAATGGTGGTGTTCCGCCTGCTCCAGGGCGTCTCGGCGGCGTTCATGAACCCGCTCAGCCAGACCGTCATGCTCGATATCAACCCGCCCGAACGCCAGGCCAAGGCGATGGCGATCTGGGGCATGGGCATAATGGTCGGCCCGATCATGGGCCCGGTGATCGGCGGCTGGCTGACCGACAATTTCGATTGGCGCTGGGTGTTCTACGTCAATCTGCCGCTGGGCGTGATCTGCATCGCGATCCTCTGGTTCCTTTTGCCCTCGCGGCCCTTGCGAAAACGCCCGTTCGATCTGTTCGGCTTCTCGATGCTGTCGGTCGGCATCGCCTCGCTCCAGCTGATGCTCGATCGCGGCCAGGGCGAGGATTGGTTCGGTTCGACCGAAATCTGGATCGAGATGCTCGTCGCGGTGATCGCCTTGTGGATGTTCGTCGTTCATATGTTCACCGCCAAGCAGCCGATGTTCGAACGCGAGCTTTGGAAGAACCGCAACCTAGTCACCGCCATCGCCTTCATGGCCGTGATCGGCGTGGTGATGATGGCGACGATGGCGCTGCTCCCGGCGATGCTCCAGTCGCTCTACGGCTATAGCGTGATGGATACCGGGCTGCTGCTCGTCCCCCGCGGCGTCGGCGTAGTCGTCACCATGGCGATTTCCGCGCGGCTCGTGCAGCGCGGCGTCGATCCGCGCTGGCTGGTCGGCACCGGCCTGTTCATCGCCGCGGTCTCGCTGTGGGAAATGACGCACTGGACGCTGATGATGGACAGCTGGCCCTTCATTATCTCGGGCCTGATCCAGGGCCTTGGGCTCGGCTTCGTGTTCATGCCATTGCAGGGCATGGCCTTCGCCACCCTCGCGCCACACCAGCGCACCGAGGGGTCGAGCCTGATGAACCTCTCGCGCAATCTCGGCGCGTCGATCGGCATCTCGATCGTCACGACCATGCTGTCGCGCGGCATCCAGACCAGCCACGCCGATCTGGTGCCTAACATTACCGCGCAACGGCTCGATACCGTCGATCCCGGCCTGCTCTCGATGTTCGGCGGCAGCGCCGATGCGATCATGGCGATGGCCAATGCCGAGATCACCCGGCAGGCGGCGATGATCGCCTATCTCGACGATTTCCTGGCGATGGCGGTGGTGACCGCGCTATCGGTGCCGCTGGTGGTGTTCCTGCGCCGGCCGAAGGGCTCTCCGCCGAAGGCCGATCCGGGGGCTGCTGGGCACTGAACCCTCAGGCGAATATCCGCAGCCATGCCTCAACCGGCGCGCTTTCCGGATAAGCCGGCACACCCTCCGGCAACACGATCCACGGCTGCTTCGTCGAAGTGAAGATATGCAGCCGTGGACTAAGCGCCTTGCTGCCGTCGATCGTGCCGGCGCGGACGATCGCGAGGCCGGGGCGACCGGTGTTGGTGTTGTAGATACGGGTCAGGCACTTGGCGCAGTAGCGCTGGGTACTGACGCCCCTCTGCAGCGTCGGCATCGGCACTTCGGTGAGCACGCCCTCTACCGCAAGCGCCGCCTCCGCCACCGGCATCTGGTGCGCGAAGGACGAACCGGTCGATCGCTGGCAGATGGTGCAATGGCAGGCATAGGTGCCCGGAATCGCATCCACCGCCAGCGTGTAGCGGACGGCGCCGCACCGGCAGCCGCCCGCGATCACCTCAGGCCGCCTTCTTCAGATGCCGCCGCCCGAGCAGCTCCGCGATCTGCACCGCGTTCAGCGCCGCGCCCTTGCGGAGATTGTCGCTGACGCACCACAGGCTGAGGCCGCTATCGACCGTCGGGTCCTCGCGGACGCGGCTGATGAAGGTCGCATATTCGCCGACGCATTCGATCGGCGTGACGTATCCGCCGTCCTCGTGCTTATCCACCAGCATGATCCCGGGCGAGCGGCGCAGGATCGACTTGGCGACTTCGGCCGAAATCTCGTCCTCGAACTCGATGTTGATCGCTTCCGAATGGCCGACGAACACCGGTACGCGCACGCAGGTCGCGGTCACCTTGATCTTGGGATCGAGGATCTTCTTGGTCTCGACCACCATCTTCCACTCTTCCTTGGTCGAACCGTCGTCGAGGAAGCTGTCGATATGCGGGATCACGTTGAACGCGATCTGCTTGGTGAACTTGCGCGGCTCGGCGCTGTCGCCGACGAAGATGTTGCGGCTCTGCTCGAACAGTTCGTCCATCCCCGCCTTGCCCGCGCCCGAAACCGACTGATAGGTCGCGACCACCACGCGCTTGATCCGCGCGGCATCGTGCAGCGGCTTCAGCGCCACGACCATCTGCGCCGTAGAGCAATTCGGATTAGCAATGATGTTCTTCTTCCGATACCCATCAATCGCCTCCGGATTCACCTCGGGCACGATCAGCGGCACGTCCGGGTCCATCCGGTAGAACGAGGCATTGTCGATCACCGTGCAGCCCGCCGCGGCGAAGCGCGGGGCATGCGCGGCGCTGCCCTCGGATCCGATTGCGAAGATCGCCATGTCCCAGCCGGCCGGATCGAAATTGTCGATATTCTGGATCTTATATTGTTTCCCGGTCTCGCCGAAATCGACCATATTGCCCTGGCTGCGCGAAGAAGCGAGCACGGCGAGATCGTCGATGGGGAATTCCCGCTCGGCGAGGATGTTCAGCACTTCACGCCCGACATTGCCGGTGGCGCCAGCGACCACGACCCGGTAGCCCATTTCAAACTCCAACATGCGAAGGAAGCGTGCCGGTACCCCCAGCGGGGCGCCCGCGCAAGCAAGCCCTGCTTTTCGCAGCCCCCACGCGAGCTTCCCTGCGCAACATTGAACAAGCGCGGGCTTAAGGTTAGGCTTGGTGCCACGTCGCACAATCGAGAGCCGGTCACGGCCCGATCCTGTTCCTTCCTTCGGGGATATGAACGATGCGGCGCGTGATCCTGATTGCCTTGCTCGGCCTGCTGCTCGGCGGCTGCGCGTTCCGCGGCGCGCTCAAGATGGATTGCGCCAATTTCGCCGCGCGGGTCCATCCGGTGCCGATCACGCCGCTCGAACGCCAGATCCGCGGCCGCGACTGGGAGCCCGATGCCGCCCGCGACACCGAGATGGCGCGGATCCTCGCCGCTCCAAAGCTCGCCCGCCTGCGCACCGAAGAACGGTTCCTCCGCGAAGCGGACGCTTCCGCCCGCCCCACCCTGCTGCTTTCCGGCGGCGGCCAATGGGGCGCGTTCGGGGTCGGGCTGATGAACCAGTTGATCGACGACGGCAATTTCCCCGATTTCGCGGTGGTAACCGGCGTCAGCACCGGCGCACTGCAGGCCTTGTTCGTCGGCGCGGGCATGGACCGCCCCGGCCCCAAAGGCGTGGCGATGCGCGCCGCGCTCGCCGAAGCCTATAGCCCCGCCCGCGAAGGGGATATCGTCGATCGCGAAAGCACCCAGGCTTTGGCCGCGCTCACCGGCGCGCTCGCCAATCTCGGCCCGCTGCGCCGCCGCTTCGAGCAGCGCATCTGTCCGCAGATCTACGCGCCCGACACCCCGGCAGGCCGCGCCGGCGCCTGCGCGGTCCGCGATCTGCGCGACAACACCAGCCGCCGCGTCTTCCTGGGGCTGATCGAAGCCAATTCGGGCGAATTCGGCTTCGTCGACGTTCAGGAACTGCTCAGGCCTTACGGCGACACACCGAAGGAACTCGGGGAGGCGACCCAATGCCTCGCCGGCGCGGCCATCGCCTCGGCGGCGGTGCCTGTCTTCTACCAGCAGGTCCGTGTCGATGGCCGCACTTATTATGACGGCGGCGTCCGCCAATCGGTGTTCCTCACCTCGCTGGTCCAGGCCCAGCACCAGGCCGAAGCACTAGTCCGCCGCGAACGCGCCCGCCTGCTCGGCGTCGCGCCCGGCACCGAGCCCGCAGCCTTCTGGCCGCAGCCCCTCTACGTGATCCGCAACGGCCCTACGCTGCTCGGCCCCGAGGAAGTCCGCTACATGGACTATCCGACGAGGCTCGACAGAAAGGCCGATGCGCTCAGCGCCGCACAGCGCGCCGAGGCGATCATGGTCAACCAGCTCGAGGTCGGATCGATCGCCGCGCTCCGCCTCAGCCTGCCCGGCGGCACGATCCGCTTCACCAGCGCCGACGGCTGGGCCACCTACACGTCGCGGGACGGCGCCCGTTGCGGACCGCTCAAGGAGAATGGCCCGCCTGGGGCGATGTTCATCCCGTCCTTCATGCGCTGCATCATGGATTACGGCAAAACCCGCGCGATCAACGATCCGTGGGAAGAGCTCTGCCGTTACGACGGCACCGAGACCCGCCCCTTTTGCAAGCCGGCGGGCGAGACGCGATCCTCCAGGGTGCGCCCCGACATCTAGTTCCCCGCCTGCCGGTCGAGGAACCCGAGGATCGTCTTCCACAGGTGCACGCTGATCCCGGGGCCACCAACGCGGTGGGTCTGCCCCGGATAGAGCATCGTCTCGAACGGCACCGCCCCCGCCTGCAGCTTCGCCAGCATCGCCGTCGAATGTTCGAGCACGACATTATCGTCCGCCATGCCGTGGATTATCAGCAAGGGATCGCGGATCTTGCGCGCGTTCTCCACGGTGTTCGATGCCTTGTACGCATCGGGCACCCGCCGCGGATCGCCCATGTAGCGCTCGGTGTAATGCGTGTCGTACAATTCCCACTTGCTCACCGGCGCACCCGCGACGCCCGCCGCGAAGGTCCCCGGCGCCGCTTCGAGCAGCTTGAGCGTCATATAGCCGCCGTACGACCAGCCGTAGGTCGTGATCCGCTTCGGATCGACGAAATCGAGCGTCTTCAAATAGGCGGCGCCGGCCAGTTGGTCCTCGACCTCGACGCTGCCCATCGCATGCCAGATCGCGTCCTCGAACGCCTTACCGCGATTGGCCGATCCGCGATTGTCGATCTGGAACCAGATATAGCCGCGGTCGACGATCGCCTGCTGCAGCGCTCCGCCCCATTGGCGGCTGACCGTCTGCGAATGCGGCCCGCCATAATGCTGGAAGAACACCGGATAGCGTTTGCCCGGCGCCATCGCCGGCAGGATCATCTCCCAGTGCAATTCACTGCCGTCCGGCCCCTTGATCGTCCCGAACGTCCGCGTGCGATGCGCCGCCAGATAGGGGTGATAGGGATGATCGGCGGCGGTCACGTCGTTCTGGTTGACCCACGCCAGCCGTTTGCCGGTCGTATCGGCCAGATAGACCTGCGCGGGCTGCCCGGGGTTCGAGCGGCTGACGATCACCCGGCTCGCCGCCTTGTCCATCGTCGCGCCGTTCCACCATCCCGCCTCGGTCAGCCGCGTCACCGCGCCAGGATGCTTCAGATCGACCGAATACAGGTGCCGCTCCAGCACGCCATCCTTGTTGGCGAGGAAATAGACGCGCCCCCTGGCCTCATCGACGCGGACGAGCTCCGCGACTTCCCAATCGCCATGCGTCAGTTGGGCCCATTTGTCCTTCTGCCAGCGATAGAGGTGCCCATGCCCGTCGCGTTCGGACCACCAGATCAGGCCGCCGTCCCGCATCGGCGTCAGCGCGTTGGAGAGGTTGACCCAGCTCTTGTCGCCGCTGCGCTCGGTAAACAGCAATGTCGATTTGCCGGTCGCCGGATCGACCTTGAGCAGGTCGAGCGTGCGCTGGTCGCGCGTCTGGCGCTGGACGTAGAGCGTCTTGCCGTCGGGCGCCCATTTGACGCGCGCGAGGTAGATGTCGCCGTCCGGCCCGAGATCGACCTTGACCTTGTCGCCATCGGACGGGTCCATCAAGTAAAGCTCGACCAGCGCATTGTCGGTGCCCGCGCGCGGATAGCGCTGCTGGACGATGGTCGAACCCTCGGCGCCGATCGCCGCGCGGGTGACGATGCCGACCGGCGCCTCGTCGAACCGCTCGACCGCGATGCGGCTGTCGTCGGGCGCCCACCAATAGCCTTCGGTGCGCGCCATCTCCTCCTGCGCGACGAACTCGGCCTCGCCCCAATGGACCGTACCGCCACCGTCGAAGGTCAGCCGCACGTTCTCGATGTGCTTCAGCGGATCGATGACCTCTAAATTCTGGTTGTGGACATAGCTGACGTAGCCGCCCTTCGGGCTGATCGCCGGATTGAGCTTCGGGCCCGCGGGCGTGCCGAGCAGGCGAACGGTCCCGTCGAGCGCGGCCTGGTAGAGCTCGCCCTCCAGCGGCACCAGGATCGACTTGCTGTCCGGCGACCAGTCATACGCGGTGATGCCCTTGGTGCCGCCGATCCGCGCGCGCTCCATCTGCATCATCTCGGCTTCGGAGAGCTTGGCGCCCGACCCGACCTCGAGCGAATCCACCAGCATCCGCCATTCGCCGGTGACGGTATCCATCGCCCACAGATCGAAGCGCTCCTTCTGATCGGCGCGGTTGCGCAGCAGCGTCAGCCATTTGCCATCGGGCGAAAGCTTCATCGCGCGCGGCGTGGTGCCCGCCAGATCGGGACTGGCGAACACGCGCTCGAGCGTCAGCGGCGCCTGTTGCGCGTCAGCGGCCACGGGCATGCCGATCAGTGCGAGACTCGCCAGATATTTCCACATTCAGCCACTCCGGATCGTCGCAATTGCCACCAATTGACGGCGTTATCGCGGGGGACGCGCCGCGGGTAAAGGCCGCCAACTTTGCGAAGTTTGCGCACATCGGGGGTAAATATCGCAAGTTCACACTATTCGATTTGCCGGCAAAGAGGATCGCGCCGCGATTCCAGCAGGGCAAATCCTACATTGCAATCCTGGGGTATATCGACATTTCATTCCTCCCTCGCGAAGCGGGGGAGGTGGCAGCGAAGCTGACGGAGGGGGCGTCTCCGCAAGCTATGCCCTCGCGGCTGCGCCCCCTCCACCACCGCTGCGCGGCGATAAGCAGGGGGGATTGCCCCCGGCAATCCCAGCCCTGTCCGGCGGACAGGGCGACCTGCTCATCCCTCCCCCGCTTCGCGAGGGAGGAATAGAAGTCTAAATGTCGATGCCCCCTAGCCTTCGCGCGGGGCGATCACATAGCGCGGCCCCGTGCCGCTCTTCGCCGCGCGGTCATCCGGATTGTAGAGCGCGCACTTCTTGAGCGAGAGGCAGCCGCAGCCGATGCAGCCGTCGAGCGTATCCCGGGTGCGTTTGAGGACCGCGATGCGATCGTCGATCGCCTTGCGGAAATTACCGCTGATCCCCCGCCAGTCCGCCGCGCTGGGCGTGCGGCCTTCGGGTAGCTTGGCGAGCTCGGCGGCAATCTCGGGTATGGTCAGGCCGAGCTGCTGCGCGATCAGCGCGAACGAAAGCCGCCGGATATCCGAACGCAGAAACCGCCGCTGGCCGCCGCTGGTGCGAAACGCCTGCACCAGCCCCCTTGCCTCGTAAAACCGGATCGCCGAAACCGACAGGCCGGTGCGCGCCGCGAGATCGCCGATCGCCAGCACTTCGTTTCCGCGTTTCATGCCGAACCCCTAAAACAAAGCTTGACCTCAACTTAGCTTGAGGTTGTACCAGCCATGCGCATGGCGATCCAGCCTGTCAAAAAAGGACCCTGCGCATGGCCGCTCCCTGCATCGAGCACGTCAACCTCACCGTCCGCGATCCCGAGCGTTCGGCGCAATTGCTGACCGACCTGTTCGGCTGGAAAATCCGCTGGAAAGGCCCGTCGGTGATGGGCGGCCGCACCGTCCATGTCGGCGCGGATGGCTTCTACCTCGCGCTCTATACCCATGACGGCGCAGCCACGCCGGACGATCACTTCGCCAAGGGCCGCCCGTTCAACCATATCGGCATTCAGGTCGACGATCTCGGTGACATCGAGCGCCGCGTGATCGCCGCTGGGCTGACCCCCTTCAGCCACGGCGACTACGAACCGGGCCGCCGCTTCTATTTCCTCGATTTCGACGGGCTGGAATATGAGATCGTGAGCTACGCCTGAGCCGTGCCGGATCGGGCCGCGATCGCAGCCGCATTGCATTGCTGGACGGCGCGGCGGGCGATATCCTGCCTTTATGGCGCAACCAGCCGCTCCTCCCGCCACGGGCCCGGCCGGCGACGCCACCACCGGGCTGATCTTCGCGCGCGTGCTCGACGGCCGTGGCGGTGCGCGGCCGATCGCGTGGGACGATTGCGCGCATTGGCAACCGACCAACCCGCGCGAGACCCTGTGGCTGCACATCGACCGCACCGTCGACAGCGTCGAGCCGTGGCTGGTCGGCGAGCTGGGTTTCTCGGAGGCCACCGCCGAGGCCTTGGTCACCGACGAAACCCGCCCGCGCGCCTTCCGCGAGGGCGACGCTTTGGTCACGGTGCTGCGCGGCATCAACTTCAATCCCAATGCCGAGCCCGAGGACATGATCACGCTGCGCATGTGGGCGAACCATCACCGCGTCCTCACGCTGCGCCGCCGTCCGCTGCAAACCCCGCAGGACATCCTCGCGCTGCTCGATCGCGGCACCGGCCCGCACACCACCGGCGACCTGGTGACCGAGATCATCGAGCAGCTGGTCGCCAAGATCGGCGGATCGATCCTCGACATGAACGACAAGATCGACGCGCTCGAGGCCGGCGGCGATGGGCTGGGCACCGACGGGACGCTGACCGTGATCGCCACGATCCGCCGCAACTGCCTGGGCCTCAAGCGCCATATGTCGCCCCAGCACGAGGCGCTGGAGCAGATCGGCCGCAACCCGCCGAAATGGCTGAGCGAGAACAACCAGCGCGACATCCGCGAGACGATCGACCGGCTCAAGCGCTACCTCGAGGACCTCGACGTATCGAAGGAAAGCGCCCTCGTCCTCCAGGACGATCTCAACAACCGCGCCAACGCCCGCGCCAACCGGACGATCTACCTGCTCTCGGTCGCCGCCGCGATCTTCCTGCCGCTGGGGTTCGTCACCAGCCTGCTCGGCGTCAATGTCGGCGGCATGCCAGGCGTTGGGCATCCCTTCGGCTTCTGGATTCTGATTGCCGCGCTGGCCGGGCTTGTGGCGGCGCAACTGGCGATCTTCCGCTGGCTCAAATGGTTGTAAGCTTCAGATTTCGTTGACCATCTTTGCGCGAAACCTTGTCGCGCGCCCGCCGGTTCTGCTCCTCGAACCCCATCAAGGAGCATTCGCATGACCGACCAGCACGACACCTCCAAGCTCGACGATCTGATCGTCACCACCATCGACAGTGTCCGCGGCTATGAAAACGCCGCCGAGCATGCCGATGCGGCGCGCTACGCCGGCTTCTTCCGCGAGATGGCGGGCGAGCGCCGCGGCGTGGTCACCGAGCTGCAGGCGGCCAGCCGCGCGCTGGGCGGCACCCCGTCCGATTTCGGATCGGTCGCCGCGACGATCCACCGCCGCTGGGAGGACCTCCGCTCCGCGCTCGGCGGCGGCGACGAAGCGATCGTCAAGGAAGTCGAGCGCGGCGAGGATTATCTGAAGGAGGAATATGACCGCGTGCTCGCCGACGAGCATATGTCGGCCGCGGCATTGGAGGCGGTGCGCACCGCCTACCAGTCGGTGCGACACGGCCATGACAGCGCCAGCCGGCTGAAGCACGCCTTCGAAGCGGCAAGCTAAGCAACACGCCGTCCGTTCGCCCTGAGCTTGTCGAAGGGCGGCTATCCGCAAGCGGATCGTGGGAGGAGAGCCGGCCTTCGACAAGCTCAGGCCGAACGGAAGTTGGATTGGCCCGGCCAAAAAACAAACGGGGCGCGGAAGCTTGTGCCTCCGCGCCCCATATTTGTCTTGTGGAGCCGAAGCTTATTCGGCGGCGGTGACTTCCTTGGCCGGGCGCGGATCGCGGCGCTCGGCGATGCGGGCCGACTTGCCGGTGCGGCCGCGCAGATAATAGAGCTTGGCGCGCCGCACGACGCCCTTGCGGACGACTTCGACGCTGTCGATGTTGGGCGAATAGAGCGGGAAAACGCGCTCGACGCCCTCACCGAACGAAATCTTCCGCACGGTGAAGTTGGAGCCCATGCCCTTGTTCGAGCGGCCGATGCACACGCCTTCGAACGCCTGAACGCGGGTGCGCTCGCCTTCGACGACCTTCACGCCGACGCGAACGGTGTCGCCCGGGCGGAATTCGGGGATCTTCTTCGCCTCGTTGAATTTGGCGATCTGCTCGGCTTCGAGCGTCTGGATCAGGTTCATTGGTCTTCGTCCTGTCTTCGTCGTCGCGCGCCAGAGGGAGGGCTGACCCGAGCGCCCTCATGGCGCTCCCAAAGGTCCGGCCTCCGTAGCCGTGTATCGGTCTCGGCCATCGACTTTCGCCATGCCGCGATCCTCGCATGATCCCCCGATCGCAACACCTCGGGGATCGTGCGCCCTTCCCATTCCGCAGGTCGGGTATATTGCGGATATTCGAGCAGCCCCATCTCGAAGCTCTCGTCCATGCCGCTGGAAGGCGCGCCCATTACGCCGGGAAGCAGCCGAATGCAAGCGTCGAGCAGGGTCAGCGCCGCCATTTCCCCGCCGGAGAGGATATAGTCGCCGATCGAAACCGGCTCGATGGCGCGTGCTTCGAACAGCCGCTCGTCGATCCCTTCGAACCGGCCGCACAGGATGGTAACCCCAGGCCCTTCCGCCAGCGCGCGGACACGCGCCTGGGTGAGCGGCGCGCCGCGCGGCGTCATCGCCAGGATCGGCGCGCCCGGGGGCACGCTGTCGAGCGCGGCGGCGAGCACGTCGGCACGCATCACCATCCCTGCTCCCCCGCCCGCGGGCGTATCGTCCACCGAACGATGCTTGTCGGTAGCGAAGTCGCGGATCTGGACGGCGTCGAGGCTCCATTTGCCCTCGCGCATCGCCTTTCCGGCAAGCGAAATGCCCAGCGGCCCGGGAAACATCTCCGGGTAAAGAGTGAGGACGGTGGCGGCGAAGCTCACAGCGTCCAGTTCTCGATTTTGAGGCCGGGGATGTCGGCGAAGTCGCGCGCGTTGTTGGTGACCAATGTCAAATCGAGCGCAAGCGCGTGCGCCGCGATAAGCCGATCGAATCGCGCGGGGCGAAACGGCAGGCGTGCATAATTGACTGCGGCGAGCCCATCGAATGGCAACACTTCCACCGCCTCGAACAGGGCAACCGCGGCGTCCCGCTCGGCGGGACCAGCCAACTGAAGACCGTGCTCGACCTCCGCAAAAGCGATCGCCGAGGTTACGACAGATCCCTGCGCCTGTTCCGCAAGCCGATGCGCCGCCGCGCCGGCAAAGTCGGCGAGGATGTAGAGGCAGATGTTCGAATCCAGCAGAAATCGCGGCTCAGTCACGCTTGAGCAGCTTTCCTTCCCAATCGAGCTCGCGCTCCTCGAACTCCCGATCCTCCGGAGGAATCGGTTTCAGCCAGGGAATTTTGCCGGCAAATTTGCTGATATCGATCTTCCTGGTTTCCGCGGGAACCGGCTCGAACGCGAACTTGCCATGCTCCTCGCGCAGGATCATCTCCTCGCCCTCGCGCAGGCCGAGCGCCTTAGGCAAGCGCAACGCCAGCGAATTGCCCGACTTGAAGGTTTTGGCTCGATATTCCTTAGTCATCCTAGCCTCCGTATATACGCTATGTATATACATTCGCCGCAATGTTCAAGGAACGTTTTGTCCCCGGATGCGCTCGGCTCGCCATGGACGATTGCATCATCATCGGCGCGGGGCCGGCGGGGCTTACCGCCGCCATCTATCTCGCGCGCTTCCACCTCGCCATCCGGATGTTCGATTGCGGGAGCAGCCGGGCGGCGCTGATTCCGAAGACCCGCAACCATGCCGGGTTTCCGGAGGGGATTTCGGGCGTGGATCTGCTCGCCCGGATGCGCAAGCAGGCGGCGCAGTTCGGGGCATTTCGAGAGGAAGCCGAAGTCACCCGTATCGAAGTGGGCGATGCGGGATTCACGGTGCATGTCGAGGGCCGCGTGTTCGAGGCGCGCTCGGTGCTGCTGGCAACCGGCGTGGTGAACCATCGCCCGGAGATGCCCGCGGACTTTCACGACAAGGCCCTCGCCAACGGCCTGATCCGCTATTGCCCGATCTGCGACGCCTATGAAGTCACCGACAAAAGCATTGCCGTGGTCGGCACCGGCGATCATGGCGCGCGCGAGGCAATGTTCCTGCGTGGTTACAGCGCCGATGTAACGCTGATCGCGCCCGAAGGCGCGCACGCGCTCGACGCCGCGTATGCGTCCGAGCTCGAAGCAGCCGGAATCGTATGTGTCGACGGCCCGTGCGGTGGCTTCGCGATCGAGGGCGGCCGCATCGCGCTGGACACCGCACAGGGCAGGATGACCTTCGACACGCTCTATCCGGCAATGGGCTCACGCATTCGCTCGCGCCTTGCGGTCGCGGCGGGGGCGCTGGCGTCGGAAGACGGTTGCCTCGAAGTCGACGCGCACCAGCGCACCTCGATTCCCGGCCTGTTCGCGGCGGGCGACGTCGCCAAGGGGCTCGACCAGATCAGCCACGCGATGGGCGAGGCGGGCGTCGCCGCCACCGCGATCCGCAACATGCTCGACGACGAGCGTCCGATCCGGCGCTAGCTCCCGCAACCGCCGCAGCCGCCTCCCCCGCCGCCGCCGCACCCGCCGCCGCCATCCCCGCCACCGCTATCCCCGCCGCTCGATCCGCCATCGCTGGTCGTGCTCCGCATCTGGTGGAAGCCCGACAGGCCCGATCCGGCAAGCACCGCGGTGCCGAACAGCGCCACCCCAAGATCCGCCTCATTCGCAGGCGGCCCGCGGCGGAGGCGTTGCGCGCCCGCCCGCGCTTCGTCGAGCGCCCGGTGGCCGCCCCTGGTCTTGCGGTCGACCGCGACCCAGCGGATCAGCGCGAACACCGCCGTGGCGATCAGCAGCAGCGTCAGAAAGCCCACCGGCCGATCGCGCATCGTGCCGACTTCCCATTTGATCGCGCCGAAGCCGAGCAGCAGCAGATAAGGCAGGGTCTGGAAGAAGCGCATCTGCAGCGCCGTCCGCGCGTCGATCATCAGCCCGTCGGCGATCAATCGCCGTTCGATCGGCTTGGCGTGGGCGGAAAGCGCGCGGGCGATGGCTGGCCAGCCCACCGGCGCGGACAGCGCCAGCACGCTCCGCTCCGCCGCGGTCCCGCCCGCACCGTTCCGGTCGGGCGCGAACTTGTCCCTGCCGACCATCGCCAGCCGCCGCGCCGCGAGCAGCCGGGCGACGACCGTATCGGAGAAGCGCGCCGTGCCGCCGGCGAGATAGGCGAGCGCATCGACATCGGGACCGCGCGGCGCGCGCCCCTCGGGCCGCAGCCAGCGCGGGATCAGGAAACCCGCGACGATCGTCAGCGCGAACAGCGCGCAATAGAGCTGAAGAAAGGGTCCGCCGGTCAGGTCGAAAGGTCCGAGCGACATGGCATCAAGTTCCTCTACCGGAGAAATAGATACGCAACAGCCGCGGCGGCGATGGCGAGCAGCGCGATCGCCACCGCCGCCTTGGAAAGGATGAAGGCATCGCGCGGATGCACGCGGCGCGCCCTGGGATCCTCGATCAGCCGACGCGCGGCATCGGGCCAGATATCCTCCGGCGCCGGACCGAAGACCTGCTCGTAGCTTTTGAGCGTTTGGGCATATTGCTCGAAATAGCGATGCTGCTCGGGGGCACCGCCCGCGGTGGGGCCATGATGGAGGGCACGGCCGAGGATTTGGGGGCAGAAGCGCTCCCAATAATCGCGCGTGTAGGTGAGGTGCAGGTGCCAGGCCTGATCGACCGCGTCCGACGGCGTCACTTGGTGCCCGGCAGTAACCGCAAGGAAGCAGAAGCGGCGATATTCTTCGATCACCCGCTCGGCATGCGCGGGGCGCCAGCCATTTTCGCGCGCCAGCCGGGCGGCGAAGGAGAGCGCGGCATCGTCGGGGCCGATGGAATAGTGCGAGAGCGCCAGCCAGACCGGGTGGCTCAGGTTCGAAGCGGTTAGACCTTGGGTCTCGCTCATCTAATTCCCATCTACACGATAGGTATTGCAGTTTCGTTACACGCCGGGCGGGTTAGATATCCACGAACCCGGCGTCCACCACCAGCCGCGCGGCATCCCATTCGGGCACCGCATCGGGCTTCATCGGCACCATGAAGCGCTTGGGCGGCCTGCCGTCCATGCTGGGGCGCTCGATCTCGATCACGTCGCCCGCGCCGTAATTGTCGATCGCCACGACCTTGCCCAGCGCCGCGCCGTCGGTGGAAACGGCGGGCAGCCCGAGCAGGTCGACATGATAATATTCGCCCTCGCCCAGCGGCGGCAGCGCGGAGCGCGGGACGGTAAGCTCGGTCCCGCGCATCGCTTCGGCGGCGTTGCGGTCCCCCACTTCGGCGAAGCGGGCGATCGCGCCGTTGTTGCCCGGGCGCAGCGATTTGATCGTCAGCGCGCCGGCGTTGAAGCTTTTGTGCGGACCAAGGTCCTCGGCGAAGACCTTGAGCCGGACCTCGCCCGTCACGCCGTGCGCGCCGATAATGACGGCCAGCGTGACGGGGCGATCTTCAGCCAAGGATCAGCCCTCGGCCTTTTCTTCGGTCTCGCCTTCGGTCGCCGGACCTGCTTCAGCAGCCGGAGCTTCTTCAGCGGCAGGTGCCTCTTCAGCGGCAGGTGCCTCTTCAGCGGCAGGTGCCTCTTCAGCGGCAGGTGCCTCTTCGGCAGCGGCTTCGACCGGCGCTTCCTCAGCAACAGGCGCTTCTTCAACGGCGGCTTCGGCGACCGGGGCTTCCTCGGCAGCAGCCTCAGGAGCCACTTCCTCAACCGGAGCCTCGACGGCCTCGACCTCGGCAGGTGCTTCCTCGGCGACCGGCTCGGGCGCAGGTGCGGCTGCTGCCTCGGCAGCGGCTTCCTCGGCGGCCTTCGCCTTTTCGGCACGCTCTTCGGCGCGCTCGACGGCCTTCTCGCCCGGCTTGCCCTTGTTCGGGTTGCTGCGCGCGGCGCGCTCCTTGACGCCCAGCACGTCGAGGAAGCGGGCGACACGATCGGTCGGCTGCGCGCCGACGCTCAGCCAATGCTTCGCGCGATCGGTGTCTAGCTTGAGGCGCTCGGCCGAATCCTTGGCGAGGAGCGGGTTATAGGTGCCGATCTTCTCGATGAACTTGCCGTCGCGCGGGCTGCGCGCATCGGCGATGATGATCCGGTAATAGGGGCGCTTCTTCGAACCGCCGCGCGACAAACGCATAGAGAGAGCCATGATATATCCTTCTTGAAATTGGAGACTAAGTTATTTCTTTTTGAGGAAATTCTGGAAACCCGGAGGCAGATTGGCGCCGCCGGGAAGACCCGGCAGGCCGCTGTCCATCTTGCCCAGCACATCGCCCATTTCGGGGCCGCCCAGCACATTGCCGAGGCCGCCCATGCCGCCGCCGGGGCCGCCCTTGCCGAGCATCGCCATCATTCCCTTGATGCCGCCCATCTTCTTGAGCCGCTTCATGGTGGTGGCCATTTCCTGGTGCATCTTGAGAAGCTTGTTGACGTCCTGAACGGTCGTCCCGCTGCCCTTGGCGACGCGGATCTTGCGCTTGGCGTTGAGCAACTCGGGCCTGGTGCGCTCCTTGGGAGTCATCGACGTGATCATCGCGTCCATGCGCAGCAGCACGCGTTCGTCCATCGCCCCGCCGGCCATCGCCGCCTGCGCCTTCTTCATGCCCGGGATCATTCCCGCCAGCGCGCCCAGCCCGCCCATGTTGCGCATCTGCTGGAGCTGGTTGCGCAGGTCGTTGAGGTCGAACTGGCCCTTCTCGAAGCGCTTGGCCATCCGCTCGGCGTCTTCGACCTCGATCGAAGCGGCGGCCCGTTCGACCAGCGACACCACGTCGCCCATGCCGAGGATGCGGCCGGCAACGCGCTGCGGGTGGAACGGCTCGATAGCGTCGAGCTTCTCGCCCATGCCCGCGAACTTGATCGGCTTGCCGGTGACGGCGCGCATCGACAGCGCCGCGCCGCCGCGCGCATCGCCGTCCATGCGGGTCAGCACCACGCCGGTCAGCGGCACCTGCGCCGAGAAGCTGGTCGCGACGTTGACCGCGTCCTGACCGGTCAGCGCATCGACGACGAGGAGGATTTCCTGGGGCTTGGCGATGTCGGCCACGGCCTTCATCTCGTCCATCAGGCCCTGATCGACGTGGAGGCGGCCCGCGGTATCGAGCATCACCACGTCGAAGCCCTGGAGCTTCGCCGCGCTCAGCGCCCGCCGCGCGATTTCCACAGGCTGCTGGCCCTGCACGATCGGCAGCGTCGCCGTATCGGTCTGGGTGCCGAGCACCGCGAGCTGCTCCTGCGCGTTGGGGCGATTGACGTCGAGCGACGCCATCAGGATCTTCTTGCCGTGCTGCTTGGCGATCAGCTTGGCGAGCTTCGCGGTCGTCGTGGTCTTGCCCGAGCCCTGCAGGCCGACGAGCATGATCACCGCCGGCGGCGTGACGCCAAGGTTCAGCTCGGCGGTATCCGGCCCGAGCATGTCGACCAGCGCGTCATGGACGATCTTGACGACCTGCTGGCCCGGCGTGATCGAGCGCAGCACCTGATGGCCCACGGCCTTGTCGGTAACCGAATCGACGAAGCTGCGCGCCACCGGAAGCGCGACATCGGCCTCCAGCAGCGCGACGCGGACTTCGCGCATCGCGGTCCGCACATCGGCTTCGGTGAGCGCGCCACGGCCCCGCAAGCGCTCGAAAACGCCGCCTAACCGCTCGCTCAGACTATCGAACATAAAGCCCAGACCACTCCAGTTTCGCCCCCCGATTCGCCAAACGCAAAACGAGCCGGCGGACGAAACCTCGTCGGCCGGCCTGCACCCGTGGGCGCTGTTGCGATCGCGTTCCGGAGAACGGGATGGGCGGGCACATAACCGCGCGGCGGCGAAAGTGCAAGGCGGGAGGCTAGCTGCCGGGATCGAGCAGACGATCGATCCCAGCTTCGCCAAATCGACCGGAACGCAATCAGCCGCGCAGCTTCGCCCGGAAATAGCCGAGCATCGTCACCACGATCACCGCGACGAAGAGCGCTTCGTGGCTGGGTTCGGGCACCAGCCCGCCCTTCCACAGAAAATACCAGCCCGGATAGGCAAGCCAGTAAAGGCCTCCCGCGGTGGCGAGCCCGGCGACATTGTGGCGGATCTCCACCTCATCGGAGCGCCGGCACGTCCACCAGCCGAAACCGATCACCGCGGTGAGATAGAGCATTACGATGGCGATTGCCCCCTCCGGCGCGATCCGCCCGCCGCTTTGCCTGAACGTCAATGCCGCGACGATGATCAGCACCGCGCAGACCAGCGACGCGACGATCATGTTGCGCATCCGCGCTTGCTGCCGCGCCTCGGCGCGCTCGCCCTCACCCATTGCCTTGCTCGTCATCGAAAATCTCCTCGATCCTAAGGTCGAACAACCGCGCGATGCGGAACACGAGCGGCAGCGAGGGATCGTGCTTCCCCGTCTCGATCGCGTTCACCGCCTGCCGCGACACGCCGAGCCGGCCGCCAAGCTCGGCCTGGCTCCAGTCGCGCTCGGCGCGCAGCACCTTCAGCCGATTCTTCATCGCGCCCTTCCCGTTGTCAGCACATCGCGACATTGTGTCATGATAACCTGACTACATCGAGTCGCGGGCGATGTCAACACTACCTGACACGTCCGCTGCGGACATAAATTCCTGCGGGCTTAACCTCATCTACACCCTAGTCGTGGGAAGAACGCCGCTGGCCAGAATATGGGGAGCGTTCCGGCAATGGCGCTGGATCACGACGACGAAACGCAGAATCAGCCCGCGCAGGGCCGTCAGGATATCGTCACCGGCGCGATCAGCGTTGCCGCGATCCTGATGTTCGTCGGCACCGGCAGCTCGGTGCTGTCGACCACGCTCCAGCATTATTTCGAAGGCGGCGCGCCCGCCGATCGCACGCTCGTCATCGCATTGCTGCTCAACGTCGCGCTGATCCTGTTCGGCTGGCGGCGCCACGCGGCGCTCAGCCAGGAAGTCCAGATCCGCGCCGCGGCCGAGGAGCGCGCGCATATTCTCGCCTCGCGCGATCCGCTGACCGGCTTCCTCAACCGCCGCAGCCTGGCCGAGGAAGGCGCGGCGATGTTCGTCCGCGCCCAGCGCCGCCGCAAGGCGATGGCGCTGCTCATGCTCGATCTCGATCACTTCAAGTCGATCAACGACATGCATGGCCATGCGGTGGGCGACGCCTTGCTGCGCGCCGTCGCGAGCGAGATCGCCGCGGTGATGCCGCCGATCGCGCTGACCGCGCGGCTGGGCGGCGACGAATTCTCCTGCGGCTTCCTGTTCGATCCCGCCCAGCCCGACACGGTCGAGCGCATCGCCGAGAAGCTGGTGGCGCGGATGGCGCAGCCGTTCGAGGCCGAGGGCCTGCGCCTGCACATATCCTGCTCGCTGGGCGTGGCGCGCTCGGACTTCGATTGCGCGAGCATCGATGCGCTGATGCGCTCCGCCGATATCGCGATGTACCAGGCCAAGAAATCGGGCCGCAACCGCTATGCCTGGTTCGATCAGTCGATGGAGCGCGAGCTTCAGGTCCGCAACGAGCTCGAAAGCGGGCTTCGCATGGCGATCCCGCGGATGGAGATCGTTCCCTATTTCGAGCAGCAGATCGATCTGACCACCGGTCGGCTCCAGGGCTTCGAAGTGCTGGCGCGCTGGGAGCATCCCACCCGCGGCCTCATCTCGCCCGACCTGTTCATCCCGATCGCCGAAGAGACCGGCATGATCGCCGAGCTCTCGCTGTCGATCATGCGCCAGTCGTTCCTGGCGGCGCGCGACTGGGATCCCTCGCTCAGCCTCTCGATCAACATCTCGCCGTGGCAGCTGCGCGACGCGTGGCTGGCGCAGAAGATCATCAAGGTGCTCACCGAAACCGGCTTCCCCGCGAACCGGCTCGAGATCGAGATCACCGAAAGCTCGCTGTTCGAAAATCTCGCGCTGGCCCAATCGATCGTCGGCAGCCTCAAGAACCAGGGCGTCCAGCTCGCGCTCGACGATTTCGGCACCGGCTATTCGTCGCTCGCGCACCTTCGCGCATTGCCGTTCGATCGCATCAAGATCGACAAGAGCTTCGTGATGTCGCTCAACGACAATGCGGACAGCGCCGCGATCGTCAACGCGATCGCCCGGCTGGGCGAAAGCCTCAACCTGCCGGTCACCGCCGAGGGGATCGAGGACGCCGCGATCGAGGAGCGCATCCGCGCGATCGGCTGCTCCAAGGGCCAGGGCTGGCTCTATGGCCGCCCGCTATCGGTCACCGCCGCTCGCCGCCTGCTGGCGGAGCGCCGGCTACTGGTGCAGCCGGCCGCCGCGGTGCCGGTGCAGGTCTTGGGCGAAGTGCCGGACATCCAGCCGGTGGCGGACACGAACCAGCGGATGGTGGGCTGACTTCTCTATTTCTCCCCCGCTTCGCGAGGTAGAATATCACCAGCCAGCGTCTGGCTGGCTGAGATATTCCCGCTCAGCCGCGGTCGATTCCCGCCCCAGCGCCGCGTTCCGCGTCGGAAACCGGCCGAACCGCGCCACAACCCCGGCATGATCGCGCGCGAATTCCAGGTTCCGGGCATCGCCCAACGCCTCGAAGCATTTGACGCACAGCGCTTGCGCCTCGGGATCCTCGGCGTGCATCAGCGGCATATAGAGGAACTGCGCCCGCTCCGGCGGCAGCCCCGCGTCCCAGCGCTTGTCCAGTGCTTCGAGCGTCAGCGCCAGCGCCAGCGGATCGGCGGCGAAGGCCTCCGCCGTCCCGCGATGGATGTTGCGGCTGAACTGATCGAGCAGGATGATCGCCGCCAGCATCGTTTCCGGATCGTCGCGCCAGCCCGCCGCATCGCTCTCCAGCACCCGATCGCGCAGCGGCCCGAACAGCGACGCGACCTCCTCATCGGTCGATTTCGACGCCTTGAACCATTGCTCGGGCATCATCAGGTCGAACCAGAAGCCCAGCACCTCGCGAGCCCCTTGCTGAATCATGGCTGCGTGGACATCCACCGTCTCCGCACCTAGATCGTCGCGCAATGGCTTCCTCCTCGCCTCACGTCATCAGCCTCGGCTGCAGGTTGAACCTCGCCGAGAGCGAAACGATCCGCGCGCTTCTGACGGGGCGTGACACGGTCGTGGTGAACAGTTGCGCCGTCACCAACCAGGCCGTCAAGCAGACCCGCCAGGCGATCCGCCGCGCCCGCCGCGAGCGTCCCGGCGCCGAATTGGTCGTCACCGGCTGCGCGGCGCAGATCGATCCGCAGGCGTTCGCGGCGATGCCCGAGGTGGATCGCGTGATCGGCAATGCCGAGAAACTGGATGGCGCGGCATGGGCAAATGCCGAGCCGGTCCAGGTGCAGGACATCATGGCCGTGCGCGAGACCGCGCCACATCTCGCGAGCAGCTTCTCTAGCCACGCTCGCGCCTTCGTCGAGGTCCAGAACGGCTGCGACCATCGCTGCACCTTCTGCGCGATCCCGTTCGGGCGCGGCAACAGCCGCTCGGTGCCCGCGGGCGCGGTGATCGACCGGATCGCGTTGCTGGCCGAGAACCATGCCGAAGTCGTCCTCACCGGAGTCGATCTCACCAGCTACGGCCCCGATCTCCCCGGCGCCCCCAGCCTCGGCGCCCTGATCGAGCGTATCCTGACGCACGTCCCGAAGCTCGAGCGCCTGCGCCTCTCCTCGCTGGACGGTATCGAAATCGACGACCGCCTGTTCGCACTCCTCACCCAGGAGCCGCGGGTGATGCCCCACGTCCACCTCTCGCTGCAGGCCGGCGACGACATGATCCTCAAGCGGATGAAACGCCGCCACACCCGCGCCGAAAGCGTGGCGCTGGTATCGCGCCTCAAGGCCGCGCGGCCGGAGATCGCGATCGGCGCCGATCTGATCGCCGGCTTCCCCACCGAGGACGAGGCGATGTTCGCCAACACGCTCGCCCTCATCGCCGATTGCGAGATTGTCCACGGCCACATCTTCCCGTACAGCCCGCGCGCCGGCACCCCCGCCGCGCGAATGCCGCAGATCGAACCGGAAATCGTAAAATTCCGCGCCGCCCGGCTGCGCGATGCCGCCTCCGCCCGCCGCGCGGCATGGCTCGCAACCCTGATCGGCACGACGCAGCAAATTCTGGTAGAGCGCCCCGGCACCACCGGCCACGCGGGCAATTTCGCCGAAGTCCGCCACGCCGAACAGCAAGTTGGAGAGATTGTGTCCCTGAAGATTGAAGCGGTCGAACACGGGAAGCTGATCGCATGAGCAACAGCTGGCACGATCGCCTGCTCGGCGGGTTCAAGCGCACCTCGGATCGCCTGATCGGCAATCTCGCGGGGCTGGGCCTTGGGCGGCTCGACGAGGCGCAACTCGATGACATCGAGGAAGCGCTGATCGCCTCCGATCTCGGCCCCGCCACCGCCGCCAAAATCCGCAGCCGCCTCGCCGACGGCCAGTTCGAGCGCGGGATGGAGGAACTCGGCATCCGCCTGGTCGTTGCCGAGGAGATCGCCAAGGCGCTCGAGCCGGTCGCCGAACGGCTGCAGATCGATGCCTTTCCGCGTCCGCAGGTGATCCTCGTCATCGGCGTCAACGGATCGGGCAAGACCACCACCATCGCCAAGCTTGCCAATCTGTTCCTCGAGCAGGATTACAGCGTAATCTTGGCGGCGGGCGACACCTTCCGCGCCGCCGCCATCGGGCAGCTGCGCACCTGGGCCGAGCGGATCGGCGTCCCCATTGTCACCGGCCCCGAGGGCGGCGACGCGGCGGGGATCGTGTTCGAAGCGGTCAAGCAGGCGACCGCAAAGGGCATCGACGTCCTGATCGTCGACACTGCCGGGCGCCTTCAGAACAAGCGCGAATTGATGGACGAGCTCGCCAAGATCCGCCGCGTGCTCGGGCGCCTCAACCCGGCGGCGCCGCACGACGTGGTGCTGGTGCTCGATGCCACCACGGGCCAGAACGCGCTCAGCCAGATCGAGGTGTTCAAGGAAGTCGCCGGCGTCACCGGCCTCGTCATGACCAAGCTCGACGGCACCGCGCGCGGCGGCGTCCTCGTCGCCGCGGCGGAAAAATTCGGGCTTCCGATCCACGCGATCGGTATCGGCGAGAAAGTCGACGATCTGCGCCCGTTCGATGCGAACGAGGTTGCGCGGATCATCGCGGGCGTGGAAGAACTTACCAATGGCTAAGGCCGTTCGTTTCGAGCGAAGTCGAGAAACCGGCTTGCGCCCGCCGCCAATGTGTCTCGACTACGCTCGACACGAACGGAGTAATGATGGCCAGTAACCCGCGTACCGAAATCTCCCCGCTTGCGCGCATGGGGATCGATATCGGCCCCCTTATCCTGTTCTTCGCGGTTTTCCTGCTGGCGCCGGGCTCCGATCTCGAGCGGCTGCTCGCCGCCACTGCCGCCTTCATGGTCGCGATGTGCGTGGCGATGGCCTTTTCATGGTGGAAGGTGCGGCATATCTCGCCGATGCTGTGGATTTCGGGGGCGCTGGTGCTCGTGCTCGGCAGCCTCACGCTCTATTTCCACAATGAAGCCTTCATCAAGATGAAGCCGACCTTCGTCTACCTGCTGTTCTCGATCGTGCTGGGCTATGGCCTGTGGGCCAAGAAGCCGCTGCTCGAATTGCTGCTCGGCCGCGCCTATCCGGGCCTCAGCGAGCGCGGCTGGCGGCTGCTGACGATCAACTGGGCCTTGTTCTTCCTGGCGATGGCGGCAGCCAATGAGGTCATCTGGCGCACCCAGAGCACGACCTTCTGGGCGAGCTACAAATTGTGGGGCGCGATCCCGCTGACCCTGCTGTTCGCGGCGCTGAACATCCCGATGCTGCTCAAGCACGGGCTGCAGCTTGACGACCCCAAGGACGTTCCCGTCCCTCCGGAAGGCTGAGGCCCATGCGCTGGATGCTCCTGCCGCTGCTGCGCTACGCGGATTTCTCCGGGCGGTCGCGCCGGCTCGAATTCTGGATGTTCTGGCTGCTGTGGGCGATCGCGCTGATCGGATTCACGGTTTGGGGTTTTGAAATCCTGGTCAAGATCGGCCGGCAGGGAGAATCCCCGCACGCGATCGACGACGCCGCCCGCTATTTCGGCCCTTTGATCGCCACCTTCGGCGTATTTGCCGCCGCGACCTTTATCCCCTCGCTGGCGGTGCAGGTTCGGCGCTTTCACGATCAGGATAAATCGGGCCTGCTGGTGCTGCTCAACCTGATCCCGATGGTTGGCGGGCTGATCGTGCTCGCCTTCATGTGCATCGAGGGAACTTCCGGGCCCAACCGCTACGGCCCGGACCCGAAAGCCGACCCGCGCTATCCCTGATCGGCGCGGCTCACGCCCTTGCCGTCGAGATTCTGCGCCACGAAATCCCAGTTGATCAAATTCGCCGTGACCGTCTCGAGATACTTAGGCCGGGCGTTGCGATAGTCGATGTAATAAGCGTGCTCCCACACATCGATGGTCAGCAGCGGCACCATGCCCTCATGGACGATCGGCGTATCGGCATCGTGCAGCGATCCGATCTTGAGCGCGTCGCCGTCGAGCACCAGCCAGCCCCAGCCGCTGGCGAAATGGTTGGTCGATTCCTCGATCAGTTTCTTCACCAGCGTATCGGCGTCGCCGAAACTTTCGGTGATCATCTCGGCCAATTTTCCGGTCGGCGCCTGCTTCTCAGGGGAAAGGCATTGCCAGAAAAAGCTGTGGTTCCAGATCTGCGCGCTGTTGTTGAACAGGCCCTTATTGTCTTTCGCCTTGGCGGCCCTGATCACTTCGGAGAGGCTGGCATTTTCCAGATCGGTGCCCGCGACCAACCCGTTGGTCTTGTCGACATAGGCCTTGTGATGCTTGCCGTGGTGGAATTCGAGCGTCTCGGCGGACATATGCGGCGCGAGCGCGTCGGGGGCGTAGGGAAGCGCTGGGAGTTCGAAGGCCATGGTGTTGCTCCGTTTTCGGTTTTCGGGCGCTCAACGAACGTCCGCACGCAATGCTCCACCTTCTAGCCGCGGAATTCGTTGCATGTGACAAACGAAATCTGCGGTCATAAGAAGGGCGCGTCAGCGGCGGCAGCGGGGCCTGCGCCTGCCGCGCCAACAGGGGACCCATCATGGACAAGTTTTTCACCAATCTTCACGCGGTGCTTGGCGCCGGGCTGGTGCTCGCGATCGCGCTCCTGCTCTCGCCGGTGTTCGAATACGCGCCGAACACGATCGCCATCACGGTTTTCCAGTGGCTGCACGTCTTCTTCGCGATCACCTGGATCGGCCTGCTCTATTATTTCAACTTCGTGCAGATTCCGACGATGCCGGCGATCCCCGCCGAGCTGAAGCCCGGCGTGTCGAAGTATATCGCGCCCAAGGCCTTGTTCTTCTTCCGCTGGGGTGCGGTGTTCACCGTGCTCACCGGCCTCACCCTCGCGCAGCTTTACGGCGAACTGCACAGCGCGATGTCGCTGATGGACCCGGCGACGCGAATGATCGGCGTGGGCATGTGGCTGGCGATCATCATGGCCGCGAACGTGTGGTTCATCATCTGGCCGAACCAGAAGAAGGCGCTGGGCATCGTCCCCGCCGAAGACGCGGCCAAGGCTGCCGCCGCCAAGATGGCGATGATGGCCTCGCGCACCAATACGATGCTGTCGATCCCCATGCTGCTCTGCATGGTGGCCTTCCGCTGATCGAAACGCCGGGGGTGGGCTTAGCCGCCCGCTCCCAGCAGATCGTGGCGCTTCAGCGCATGGCGCAGCTGGTCATAGGTCAGCCCCAGCCCCTCGGCCGTGGCGCGCTGGTTAAAGCGATGCTCGGCCAGGGCGCGAGCCAATAATTCGCGCTCGAAGCGGCTCACCCGCGTCTTGAAATCGCGCGCGCCATCATAGGCGACCTCGGGCAACGCCGCGGTATCGTTGGCCGGCTTCTCGTCCGGGATACTCGCGGTCTGCGCCTTCGCCGAACGCGGGCGGTACGGCGACTGGAACGGATCGATCTCGATCGCATCGATCGGCCCGCCCGCTTCCCAGCGATAGACCGCGCGCTCGACCACGTTGCGCAATTCGCGGACATTGCCGGGCCAGTCATACTGCTGCAGCGCGTCCAGCGCGTTCGGCCCGAACCCCGGCCAATCGTCCCAGCCGATCTCCGCGCCCATCCGCCGCCCGTAGAATTCGGCGAGCACCATCACGTCTTCCGCGCGGTGCCGCAGCGGCGGCAGCGTCACCACTTCGAAACACAGCCGGTCGAGCAGATCGGCGCGAAACGTCCCCGCCTCCACCCGATCGGGCAGATGCTCGTTGGTCGCGGCGACGATGCGGACGTCGACACGGATCGGCCGCGAGGAGCCGATCCGGGTGATCTCGCCATATTCGACCGCGCGCAGCAGCCGGTCCTGCGCCGCCATCGAAAGCGTGCCGAGCTCGTCGAGGAACAGGGTGCCGCCATCGGCCTCCTCGAAGCGCCCTACCCGCGCTTTGGTCGCGCCGGTGAAGGATCCCGCCTCGTGCCCGAACAATTCGGCCTCGATCAGCGTCTCGGGCAGCGCCGCGCAGTTCATCACCACCAAAGGCTGATCCCAGCGCGGGCTGAGGCGGTGGACGCGCTCGGCGACCAGTTCCTTGCCGGTCCCGCGCTCGCCGATCACCAGCACCGGGCGGTCGAGCGCGGCGGCGCGGCTGGCACGCTCGAGCGCGTCGAGAAAGGCGGAGGACTGGCCGATGACCTGGGTAGCGCGTTCCATGCCAAAACCTTGGGAAATTTCCCAACTATTAGCAAGTGAGAAATGCCAACCCGACCTCTGAAATCGACCGAAAAGGGCAGAAAACCGTGCCTTTTCGCAATTGGCACGTATCCTGCTGAGTACCAGGCAAGCTCAGCAACGAGCCAACAGAAACGCAGATAAAGGGATTAAGACAATGACCAACTCGGCAACCTACTATCGCAACGCTTTCCTCGCAGTCGCCTTCGCATTCGTCGGCAGCTTCATGCTGCTGGCCGGCACGATCTCGGCTCCGCTGGTCGCGTAACCCCAGCTTGCCGCTCGCCCGTCCCCGGGGCGAGCGGCCCCCCGCCGGGAGGGAACCCCTAGTCCCTCCCGGCGGTACCCACAGTATGAAGGAGTAGAACATCATGGGCATCTTCTCGCGAACCCGGGACATCATCGCCGCCAACGTCACCGACCTGCTCGACAAGGCCGAAGACCCGGCGAAGATGATCCGCATGATCATCCTCGAGATGGAAGAGACCCTGGTCGAAGTCCGCGCCAGCGCGGCGCGCACCATCGCCGATCAGAAGGAGATGCGCCGCCACATCGTCCGCCTCGACAAGCTCCAGGAGAGCTGGACCGAGAAGGCCGAGCTGGCGCTTTCCAAGGGCCGCGAAGACCTCGCCAAGGCCGCGCTGACCGAGAAGCAGAAGGCTTCCGATATGTGCGACCAGCTGACCCAGGAGATTTCGGTGCTCGACGAGGCGCTGCGCGCGTCGGAAGTCGACATCACCAAGCTCCAGACCAAGCTGCGCGAAGCCCGCACCCGCCAGAACTCGCTCGTCACCCGCATGGAGAGTGCGACCAACCGCACCAAGCTGCGCGAGATGTACAACGGCAACAAGGTCGCCGACGCCTTCTCGCGCTTCGATGTGCTGGAACGCCGGGTCGATTTCGCCGAGGGACGCGCCGATGCCGCAAGCTTCGGCGAAGCGCCCAAGACGCTCGAGGAAGAGATCGCCGAGCTCCGTTCGTCGGACAAGGTCGATGCCGAACTCGAGGCGCTCAAGGCGCGCGTAGCGAAGAAGGGCTGATCCGATGCTGGACGATGTCTTCCTTCCCATCGTGATCGTCGGGATGCTCTTCATCGGGCTTCCCTGGGTGATCATGCATTATATCACCAAGTGGAAGCAGGCCGGCACGATCACCGGCGAGGATGAGAAACTGCTCGATGAGATGCACTATCTCGCCCGCCAGCTCGAAGAGCGCCTGCAGACCGTCGAGCGGATCATCGCCGCCGACAACCCGGATTTCCGCCCGTCGCGCAGCGTCGAGCCCGATCCGTACGACTTTTCCAGGAGGAACTGAGATGTCCGCCAGCCGCACCAAATTCTATCTCGACAAGCAGAACGCCAAATGGCTGGGCGTCTGTTCGGGCCTCGCCGACTACACCGGCATCGAAGTCCTCTGGCTCCGCCTCGGCTTCGTCCTGCTCAGCTTCGCGATGTTTCCGATGAACCTGATCGCCTATCTGCTGATCGCCTGGATGGCCCCGGTCGCCCCGCGCGGCATGTATGAAGGGCCGGAGGATCAGAAGTTCTGGCAGGGCGTGCGCACCAATCCGAAGCGCTCGACCGCCGAGGTCCGCTCGAAGTTCCGCGACGTCGATCGCCGGCTGGCAGACATCGAGATGTATTACACGAGCCGCAACACGCGCCTCGCCGACGAAATCGACAGCCTGCGCTGAGCGCGGCTGGGAACAGGGAGAAGTTCGATGCAGAATATGGGTTGGCTGGTGCCGGTGCTCATCGTCGGTATCGTGATGGGATCGCACGCTTTCCGCACCTGGGTCCGCGCCAGGCATGGATACCCGCTCGAGGATAGCCGCCGCGGCCGCAACTACAGCTACGGCGAGGCCGGGCTGGAATCGGGCCGCAAGATCGAATTGCTGTCGACCGAGAATGAACGGCTGACCAGCCAGATCAGCCGCCTCGAAGACCGGATCGCGGTTCTCGAGCGGATCGCCACCGATCCCGCCGAACGCACCGCCCGCGAAATCGACGCGCTCCGCTGAACCAAAGGGAAGAACGATGGAAAAATTTCAAATCTTCACCGCCCTCGCCCCCACGATCGCGATTGTCGGCGTGGCAGGCATGATCGGCTGGATGTTCACCACCTGGCTCAGGATCAAGAACGGATACCCGCTTGATGGCCAGTGGGGCCAGGCGCTCTATCCGAAGAAGGACGACGAGATGATCGAACGGATCAAGCTGCTGAGCCAGGAAAACGCCCAGCTCCGCGCCGAGCTCGGCTCGATCAAGGACCGCCTCGCCAATGTCGAGCGGATCGTCACCGACAGTTCGCACGGCCTCGATCGCGAGATCGAGCAGCTGCGCGGCCTGCGAAACTGAGGAGGCACGCATGAGCCCGTTCTGGATCCCCATCCTCGGAATTACCTGCGGCATGATCGCGGTCATCGGGGGAGTGTTTTTCAAGCCCTGGCTGGCCATGCAGGAGCGCAAGCTGGAGACCGAAAGCAAATTGGTCGCCGAAAAGGCCGCCCAATATGCCGCACAAACCGAGCGCCTCGAACAACGGGTGCGCGTCCTGGAGAGGATCATCACTGACAAGGGTGTCGATCTGTCCGACGAAATCGAAGCGCTGCGCGAGCAGCCGCTCAACTAAAGAGAAGGAACTATCATGTTGGTATTATTTGGAATTCTGGCCGTGATCACCGCCCTGCTGATGTGGGGAACCGAACGGATCGACCGCCCCCGCCGCCGCGCCGAACGGCTCGCCCGGATGGTCCAGCCCGCTGAATAACCGGGCCGGCTGCGAAAGGGAGTTGCGACCATGAACATGGGTGTTTTCGAGTTCGTCATCGGGATCGTTCTGATCGGGATGATCGGGAGCGTGCTCAAGACGCGCTACGGCGTCCACACCGGCAAGGTCGGCAACGAGGACCACGGCGGAGCCGCCGCGACCGCCACCGAGAACATCCGGCTCCGCGAAGAACTTCGTTCGCTCAAGGAGCGCATCCAGGTGCTCGAGCGGGTCGTGACCGATGACGAAGGCAGCAGCCGCAGGCTCGACCGCGAGATCGAGCAGCTCCGCGACAAGAACCAGGCCTGATTGGAGGGCGCCGTGACCAACGATATCAATCTCTACCTCACCGTCGCCACCTCCGGCCTGCTCGGCCTGGGCATGGTGACCACCGCCGGGCTCTCGGGCTGGCGCGGCTGGCTCCAGCTCAAGCAGCAGGAACTGGGCGACCGTCACGGCGGAGACGGCCCCACGGTCAACACCTCCTCCGCCGCCGCGCGGATCGAGATGGCGGACCTCAAGGAGCGCATCCGCAAGCTCGAAGCCATTGCAGCGGGCGTGGACCTCTAAACTTCGCCTTGGCCCCTCCCCAGCACGGGAGGGGCTGGCCGGCAGGATCGGGCGCGCTATAGCCGCCCCATGCCGACCCAAACCCTAGCCGATCTCCAGGACGAATATGGCTTTCTCGAAGCCGACGACCGCTATCGCCTGCTGATCGACCTGGGCAAATCGCTCGAGCCGATGCCCGATGCGCTCAAGACCGATGCCACCCTGGTGCGAGGCTGCTCGGCCTCGGTGTGGGTCTATCCCACCCGGCGCGAGGACGGCAGGCTGCATTTCCTCGCGGATTCGAACGCGGCGATCACCAAGGGCATCATCGCGTTGGTGCTGCTCGGCGTGCAGGACAAAAGTCCCGCCGATATCCTCGCCACCGACGTCCCCGCCGCGCTCGCCCCGTTCGATCTCGGCAACCAGCTCAGCTCGAACCGGACCCAGGGCATCCCCAACATGATCGCGCTGATCCGCGAAACCGCCGCGCGCTACGCGGCATAGGACCAGACCGGGCCCTCCCTGGAAGGGAGCGGAGCGCAACTCTCGCCCTCCGCGCTGAAAACGAAAATGCCCCGGGCCGGCGAACCGGACCGAGGCATTTCGAAGCGCAGCCGCCGGGTCGAAGCCCGGCTACCGGCCAATTACTGCTTGAACGACTTGGCGCCGAACGAGCACGGCGCGGCCGAGCAGGACTTCATCACCAGGCGCAGCGTGTAGCTGCCGCTGGCGCTCGCCGCCACGATCGGGAAGTCATCGTCCTCGACGTCGGAATCGACCAGCTTGCCGCTCGCATCGGTGAGATACGCGTCGAGGTTGCTGCAATCGGTGTCGCACATGCCAACGACGCTGTACTGCGATCCACCGGCGAGCTTGATCGTGTAGCTGGTCTCGGCACCCTGCTTCATCTCGCCGCGCTGCTGCCAGCCGGTCTCGGAATAGCCCTTGCCCGAGTAGATTTCGGCAGCCTTGTCGAACAGCTGCTGGATGATGTCGGCCTGCGGCGCGGCGATCGATGCCGAAACCGGAACCAGCGCCATTCCGGCGGCGGCGAGTGCGTACGCTAGCTTAATCATCGAATACCCTCCCAGAAAGAATTGCGCCCGGTCTCCCGATCCTCGACCCGAAAGTCAAGATAGTCGGATAAGGCCTTGCGCGATTTAGGGACTATACAAAGATTGCTTGCCCCGCGCTGAACGCTTTGGGGGACGGACCCGCTTTCCGGTACCCCCATTTGGGGGTAAGCTGCCGAAAAATCGGGGGAGATATGGCGATGAAGCGTTTCGCATGGTTCGCAGCGGCGCTGGCGCTATGGATCGCAACCCCGGCCATCGCACAGCGCGCGAAACCATCGCTCGCACCGCTGCCCGCCTATCTGACCAGCCCGGTGCTCGAGACCTTCGCCAGCGAATCCGAATTCCGCCGCTATCTCCGCGATCTGCACCGTGAGGCGAAGAAGCGCGGCACCTATTGGTCGGCGAACCGCCGCCCGGTGCAGCTGGCGCAAAATCAGGACGTCCCCTGCGTCGATCCCAAGGATTGCCCCGAAGCCGATACCGGCAGCAGCATCGTCGTCACCGGATCGCGCGCGGCGCCGCCGACGATCACCAATGTCCAGGTCGCGGGCGTCGACGAGGGCGACATCGTCAAGCAGATCGGCCGCTTCCTGCTGGTGCTCCAGGACGGGCGGATCTTTTCGATCGATACCGGCGGCAGCAGCCTGGCGCTGGTCGATCGCGTTAACGTCTATCGCGATCCCGAGGTCGGCGGCTGGTACGACGAGATGCTGGTGCAGGATGATCACGTCATCGTCACCGGCTATTCCTACGATGTCGAGGCGACCGAAGTATCGGTGTTCCGCCTCGATCCGGCAGGCAGACTGACCTCGGAGGGCGTGTTCCTGATCTCATCCAACGACTATTACGACGTTCAGAATTACGCGACCCGCATCGTCGGCGATCAGCTGGTGGTCTATTCGCCGGTGGCATTATCCGACGTCGAGATCGACGAGCCGTTCGAATGGCCGCTGGTCCGCCGCTGGCAACCCGAGGACGCGCACCAGGAGAGCGTCGCGCGCGGCACGCCGATGTTCGACGCGACCAGTATCTACAAGCCGATCCAGCCGACCGCCGATCCGGTGATCCACACCGTATCGATGTGCCCGATCGGCCCGATCGGCAAGGGACGCGATCTGCGCTGCCACACCACCGCGATCGTCGGCCCCGCGTCGCGCGAATTCTATGTCAGCCCGACCGACGTCTATCTCTGGACGATGCCGGGCTGGTCCGAATATAACAGCAGCCCCTATTATCGCGAGACCGCGTGCGACGACTGGAGCCGCCGCGGCCCCGCCGAAGCGCACCCCGCCGCGCTGTTCCGCATTCCGATATCGGGCAAGCAACCGGTCGCGCTGCGCACGATGGGGGCGCCGACCGATCAATTCTCGTTCGATGTCAGCAACGGCCATTTCCACGGCCTGCTGCGCTGGATACCGATCGCCTGCGACGCGAAGGAGCCATTCCGGAACGCCGACGATGAAAAGACGCTCGTCAGCAATTTCTATTTCTTCGACACGCCGCTCGCCGCGTTGCGAACCGAACCCGGCAAGGCGCCGCGCGCGGCCTATACCGCGCTGCCCCGGGTCGGCACCGAGAATGTCGAGAACCGCTTCACCGACACCCATGTCGTCTATGGCGGGAAGCCCGGCTGGGGCAATCGCCCGCCCGAAGACGAAGATGCGAAGACCCCGGTCACATCCACCGCCGTCGCGGTGTCGATTAACAAGCCGCGCCAGCCGACCAAGCTCGCGGTGCCGCACGGCGTGATCCGGATCGAGCGCGTCGGCCACAGCATCGTCATGACCGGCTATCGCGACGCCAAGGGCCTCAGCGTCAGCGCCATGGATCTGCGCGCCACCCCGCGCCTGTCCTCCACCGTCGCCCTCCCCGGCCGCTTCGAAAGCGAGGGCCGCAGCCACGCCTTCAACAGCCTGCCCGCGCCCGACGGCTCGGCGTTGATGGGGCTGCCGACCGTGCAGCCCGATGGCGATAAGGATCGCTGGTGGTGGTATAGCGCGCCGTCGGACGTGAGTTTCCTCGCGCTCGACACCGAGCGCCGGCTGGCGCCGATCGGCGAGCTGACCGCGGGCAAGGACCCGGTCGATCCGCGCTACAAATGCGAAGTCTCGTGTATCGATTGGTACGGCAATTCGCGCCCGATCTTCACCATGGGCCGCATCTTCGCGCTCACCGGAACCGAGCTGATCGAAGGCCGGATCGCGGGCGGCGGCAAGGTCACCGAAATCCGCCGCCTCAACCTGTCACGCACCACGGGAGGAAAGTGGGAGACCGCGCCCAAATAGCGCGGTCAATCGGGCTTCCACAGCCGCCGGTCTTCCGCGGCCTTGAGCACGTCATAGGCCGCCTGGATCGCCTGGAAGCGCCTGGCGGCATCCTTATCGCCGGGCTTCACGTCGGGGTGGTTCGATTTGGCCATCCGCCGCCACGCCACGCGCACCGCCTCGAAATCGGCGTCGACCTCGAGCTCGAACAGCTCGAGCGCACGCATTTCGTCACGCGAACGGCTGCCGTCGCCGGGGCCGGCCCAGCTGTTGTGCTTCGATTCCGCAAAGCCGCCCGCGTCACGCCGCTCATTGGCTTCGCGCTCGGCCGCTTCCTCGGCGGTCAGGCCCTCGAAGTAATTCCAGTTGCGGTTGTATTCGCCGGCATGCGTCTCGCAGAAATACCAGCGCTCGGGGCTGTTGGGCGATTTGGGCGCGGGCCGGTCGCCCGGTTCCTCGCAGCCATGGCGGTCGCACAGGCGCACCTTCACGGCTTCGCTGCTCGCGCCATAGGCGCGCCAGCGGGGAAAGCCCCAGTCGGAAGATCGGGTGGAACGCGCCATACTCAGGTCCGCAAATAGGGTGACGCCCCCGCTTAAGCCAGCGGGGGCGGAGAAGAAAGGCGCCAGAGGGTCTGTAAGCCGGGTTTTGTCCTCGCCCGAAAGCGATGTGCGACCATTCCTCTAGGCGGCGGATTGCTCCGCCGCTCAAGCAACCAACCCGGATGACGAGCCGGAACGAGGCCCATATGCCATCCCTATTCGGTCTTGCTCCCGGTGGGGTTTGCCGTGCCGCTCCGGTTGCCCGTCGCGCGGTGCGCTTTTACCGCACCCTTTCACCCTTACCCTTAGCCTTGCGGCCAGTGGGCGGTCTGCTCTCTGTGGCACTTTCCCTGGGGTCGCCCCCGCCGGGCGTTACCCGGCACCGTCGTTCCGCGGAGCCCGGACTTTCCTCGGTGCACCGAAGTGCAACGCGGCCGCCCAACCCTCTGGCGGGGCCGCGTTTAGAGGCTGAATGCCGGCTTGGCTATCCCAAGGTATTAGTCGCCGAGCCGAGCGGGTAATTATGGACGTCGCACCGTCCGGCTATTCGATACGCACCGGGAACGATCCCGGACCCCGGAGATCCCCATGCTGAAACGCTTCGCCCTTCTCGCCGCCACCGCGCTGTCGCTGGCCGCCAGTCCCAGTCTCGCCCAGACCAAGCCCGCGCCGGTCAAGAACATCGTCCTCGTCCACGGTGCCTGGGCCGACGGATCGGGCTGGCGCGGCGTCTACGATATCCTGCGCAAGGACGGGTACACCGTCACCGTGGTCGGCAACCCCGATTCGGGCGTGGCGGAAGATGCCGCCGCGACCAGGCGCGTGCTCGATCGCCAGAACGGCCCCGCCATCCTCGTCGGCCACAGCTATGGCGGGGTGGTGATCACCGAAGCGGGCGATCATCCCAACGTCGCGGGCCTCGTCTATATCGCCGCCTTTGCGCCCGACGTCGGCGAGAATGCCTTCCAGTTCCTGCCGCAGGGCGGCGAGCCGCCCTTCACCATCACCGACGGCTATGCCTATCTCAAGCGCGAAGCGTTCCTCGGCGGCTTCGCCCCGGACGTGCCGATCGCCGACCGCGAGTTCATGGCCGATTCGCAGGTGCCGATCGCGTTCCAGGCGGGCCTCACCCCGCTCACCCACGCCGCGTGGAAGACCAAGCCGAGCTGGTATCTGGTCGCCAGCAACGACCTCATCATCCCGCCCGACGTCGAGCGCATGTTCGCCAAGCGGATGAAGGCGGTGACCGTCGAGCAGGTCGGCAGCCACGTGTCGTTCGTCGCCGATCCCAGCGTCGCCGCCAAGCTGATCGAGGACGCCGCGCAAGGCGCCGCGAAGTAAGCGCTAGCTCCCTCTCCCCTGGCGGGAGAGGGAGGTTCGCACCGAAGGCAGCCAGTTCAGCCATGCCTCCGCCGCTAGCAGCGGCAGCACCAGGCTGAGCCAGCCGCGCGTCACATAGCGTAGCGCGTCGGAATCGAGGAAACCGAACAGCTCGGCCTCCCAGAGCTGCATCAGATGCAGGACCAGGAACGAGGTCGCGAGCGCGATCACCCGCCATACGAAACGCCGGTGGGTCACATAGTCCCCCCGCCACGCCGCCAGCCACGCCACGCCCGCGAAGCCGACCCACAGCAGTCCGAACAGCATCAGCGGCGCCTGCGTCCCCTCGGTCGCCATCGTCGCGCCGAGGAACACCGCGAGCAGTCCCGAGAGTATCGCCGTTGCCAGAAACACCCGCCCCAGCCAGCGATGCACGGCGGGCCGTCCAAGCCGAATCGCGGTGACGAACTGCAACGGCGCGATCACCATCAGCGGCACCGCCGCCGCGACATGCCCGAGATAGGCGATCCACCGCGCCCCGCTATCGTCGCGCCCCGCCACCATCTGGAGGTCGCCGATCAGGAACCAAGCCGCCGCGATCCACACCCCGCCCCAGAATGCGGGCGTGAGCCAGCGGCTCAATCGTCGCCCTGCGGCTTGGGCAGCAGCAGCGCCAGCAAGATGCAGCGGCACTCCATGTCGATCTCGCCGTCGATATGCTCGGGTCGGAAGCGTCGCTGGAACGCGGTCACCGCCGCTTCGCGATTCGTCACGTCATAGCCGAAGCGCTCGAGCGCCAGCATGAAGCCGCTGTCGTTCCAGCCGGGATCCATCAGATTCTTGGTCGGCCGCGGCAGCGCCAGCCGCAGCCGCGCCAGCGCGTGCCAGTTGAACAACTCGCCCGGGTCCTGCTTGCGCGCCGGCGCGATGTCCGAATGGCCGACGACATTGCCGCGGGTGATGCCGTGGCGCTCCTTGATCTCCGCGACCAAAGGAATCACCGAGCTCATCTGCGCGTCTGGAAACGGCCGGTAGCCGAACGCATGCCCGGGATTGACGATCTCGATCCCGATCGACGCCGAATTGACATCGGTAATCCCGCGCCAGCTCGATTTGCCGGCGTGCCAGGCGCGCTTGTCCTCGGCGACCAGCCGCAAGATCGTGCCGTCCTCGTCGACCAGATAATGCGCCGAAACCTCGGCCGCCGGATCGCACAGCCGGTCGATCGCCGCCTGCGCGCTCTCCATGCCGGTGTAATGCAGCACGATCAGCGACACCGGCCCCTTGCGCGTGTTGAAGTTCGGCGAAGGCGTATCGACGATGGGAAGGCCGCTGGTCATCGCCGCCGATGGTAGAGGCTGAACCACGCTTTGTCAGCCGGTCGCGGAGCGTCCCTGCGTGACGGCCCCGGCGGGCTGGTAGAAGCCCCGGAAACGGTCGCTCGGCGCGAAATGCTCGGTCTGTCCGATCACCGTCTCGCCCGCGCCCAGCACCAGGAAGCCGCCCGGCCGGACCGCCAGCGCCATCGTATCGAACACCTGCTTGCGCAGCGCGCCCGAGAAATAGAGCAGGACGTTGCGGCACAGGACCAAGTCGAACTTGCCCGGCGGTGGCGGATCGCCCGCCAGATTCTGCTGTCGGAACTGCACCTTGCGGACCAGATCGGGGTTGGCCGCCCAATCGCCATTGCCCCCGTCGAACCACTGCATCATCCGCCGCACCGAAAGCCCGCGCTGGATTTCGAAGTGCGAGAAGCGCCCTGCCCGCGCACGCGTCAGCGCGCTTGGCGACACATCGGTCGCGACGATCTCGGGCATCTGCATCGCCGGATTGGCGGCACCACGCTCGGCGAAGAGGATCGCAAGGCTCAGCGGCTCCTGGCCCGTCGAGCAGCCCGCCGACCAGATCCGCAGCCGCCGCGTCGGCGTCTCTGCCTGCAATTCGCGCGCGGCGTCGGCAACCATGTCGAGCACCGCGGCGTCGCGGAAGAAGCTGGTTTCCTGGTTGAGCAAGGCATCGACGACCATGTCGCCCAGCGAACCATCGCGCGACGCCATCAATTGCGTCACCAGATCGTCGAGCGTCGCCAGATCGCGCATGCGCAGGATCGGCTTGAGCGCGGTCTCGATCCGCCAGGCGCGGTTGGCGGCGATCTGCTGGCCGGTGCGCTGCTCGAGCAAAGACGCGATCAGATTCATCGCCGCGGCGGACGGCGTGGGGGTGATAATGGTCATCGCGCCAGCTTCCGGCGGCTGGCTACAAGCTTGCCGATCTCGTCGGGCGGCAGCACCGCACTGGCGCGGCCGGCATTGGCGACGGCGCCGGGCATGCCCCATACCACCGAGCTTTCGCGATCCTGCACCACGATCTGCGCGCCGGCATCGACCAGATATTTCGCGCCTTCGCAGCCATCGCGGCCCATCCCGCTCAGCACGATCGCCAGCGCGCGCGATCCATAGACTTCGGCCAGCGACTCGAACATCGGATCGACCGAGGGCATGCAGCCGCTTAGCGACTTCTCGGTCGAAAGCCGGATCGCGGCCCCGTCGGAAGTGCGAACGATCCGCAGATGCCCGTCGCCCGGCGCCACGACGATCCGGCCGGGCCGGATGCGCATGCTGTCGGTCGCGACGTCGCACGGGCGATTGCCCAGCACCGCAAGCTGCGCGGCGAAGAAACTCATGAAGGATGGCGGCAGATGCTGCGTCACCAGGATCGGCACCTGGAAGCTCGCGGGGATCGCGCGCAGCAACTGACTAAGCGCGTGGATGCCCCCGGTCGACGCGCCGATCGCGACGATATCGAAATCGTCCGAAACCGCTGGGCGCGGCGGTACCACCAAATACGGCGCCTCCGCCGGCGCCTCGACCAGCCGCGACAGCCGCTCTTCGAGCACATCGGCAAACCGCCCGCCGAACGCGCCGACACCCGGCTTCACCAACGTATCCGCCGCACCCAGCGCCAGCGCCTGCACCGTCGCCGCCGCGCCATCATCGGCGGAAGAGGATACGATCAGCACCTTGGCGCCATTGCCGGCAACGAGCAGGTCGGGAAGCGCGGTCAGCCCGTCGATCCCGGGCATTTCGATATCGAGCAGGATGATCTCGACCGCATTGGCATTCAGATACGCCAGCGCCGCGCGCGCATCGCTGACGGCGCCCGCCACGGTGAACCGCTCGGTCGCCTCGATCATCCGCCCGATCACCGATCGCGCGACGACCGAATCGTCGACGATCAGCACGCGGGCCGGCGCGATCGCCGATCCTCGTACTGCCGCGTTCGCCATGTCGTAGGTGCGCGCCACGTCGCGGCTCCTCAATCGGAGTTCAGGCGACGCCCACGATCTGGAGCTTGCTCTCGAGCGTCTCGCGGTCGAACGGCTTCATGACATATTCGTCGGCGCCCGCTTCGATCGCGGCGCGGATATAGGCCATGCCGTTCTCGGTGGTGCAGAACACCACCTTGGGCTTGCGGACGATATCGCTGTCCTTAAGCGCGCGCAGGAAATCCATCCCGCTCATCACCGGCATGTTCCAGTCGAGCAGGATCACGTCGGGCGGCGTCGCCAGGCAGCTGTCGAGCGCCTCGCGCCCGTCGCCCGCCTCGCGCACTTCGAAGTCGAGCGTTTCGAGGATGTGGCGGGCGACCTTGCGGATCACCTTCGAGTCATCGACGACCAGGCAGCTCTTCATAATCTCACACATCCCCGGTTACATTTGGGCGATCCAGACACCCCTTGTTGCACCAAACCCGTAAGCGCGACGTTAATTGACCCAACTTGTCTGCTTTATTCCGCCGCGACCGCATGGCCCGGCACCAGCGAAGCCAGATCGATCGCGAGAATCGGCTCGCCATCGCGCTCGACGATCCCGCGCCCGGCAAAGCGCCACGCGCTGTCGAGCGCGAAGCCGCCGTTCAGCGGCAGCAATTCGAACGGCGCGACATCGTCCAGCGCGTCGACCAGCAGGGCATAATGATGCCCGTCGACCTGCGTGATCACCGCGCGGTGGGCATTCTGCCCGCTCGTTTCCAGCCCAAGCGCCGATTGGGTGTCGACCACCGTCACCACCCGGCTGCGCAGCGCCGCCAGCCCGCGGACATGCTCGGCCGCGCGGGGGATGGCGGTGACTTCGCCGATATCGACCACCGATTCGACCTGATCCGAATCGATCGCCACCGTGCGTCCGGCGACCTGGGCGATGAGATAGAGATGCGCCATCAGCGGGCTCCGACCTTGGCTTCGAGCGCGGAGAGAAGTCCCTCGCGGTCATAGCGGTAAATGCTGTCGTCGCTTTTGCCCGAGCCCGCCTTGCGGCGGCGCAGGCGCACCGCCCCGGCAGGCGCGCGCTCGTCGGCGGACAGGGTGACCGACGCGGCCTCGCCCGGCGCCAGTTCAGTCGTCACGCGATAGCCCGCACTCTCGAGCAACGGCTTCACGAACGACATCATCCAGCCATCGTCGCCGGAAAGCAGGCAGAGCGGCGCAACCTGTTCGCCTTCATCCCCGGAATATTCGCCGAACAGCCAATAGGCGTCGAGCAATTCGACCTGCTCGCCGTCGAGCAGCACCACGCCCGCCACCAGCCCCGGCGCCTTCGCGGGCGCCATTTCCTCGGGCAGCACGACGATGTCGAGCGCCTCCTGGATCGCATAGGCAACCTCGGTCTCGCCGTCCTTCAGCCGCAGCATGCTGAGCTTGCGGTGCGGGTCGAACTCGCCTTGGACGATCAGCGGCATGATCCGCCCATCCATCGCGATGCGCAGCTGGCCGGCGCTCATCCGCACCAGATCCGAATCGACCTGCTCGACCCGGTCGACGATCCCCAGCGGCACCGCACGGCGCACGCCGTCGAGATCGAGGAACAGCAACGCCGGCATCCCGGGCGCCTCGGCCACCATGTCTTCTTCGCCATAGGCGTGCGCGCCGTTGCGGGTGAAATCGAGCCGCGCCGCGCTCGCCATGCCCGCACAATCGAGCAGCAGCATCGGCAGCCCCGAATCGGGCAGGGTCTGCCCGGCATAGAGCCCGGTGGACATCACGGCGGGCGAAGCCGGCTTGATCACCAGTTCCTCGTTATCGAGCACGGTATCGACGCGCAGCGCATAGCTGCCTTCGCCGACGCTCACGATCGCGAACATCTCGGTCTCGCTCTGAACGCGTTCGATCCCGAGCAATTCGCCCAGATCGACCAAGGGAATCCGCCGGTCGCGCACGGTGGCGACCGAAGACCCGCCGATCATGTCGATGCGGATCGCTTCGCCGCGATCGGTGACAATCTCCTCGATCGCCTGGCGCGGTACCGCGAAACGCTGGTTGCCGATGCCGACGACGATCGCCGAAATGATCGACAGCGTCAGCGGCACATGGATCGCGATCCTGAGGCCCTTGCCCGGCGCATTGTCGAGCTCGACCCGCCCGCCGATCTGCTCGATGGCGGAGCGGACCACGTCCATGCCGACGCCGCGCCCCGAAATCTCGCTGACGGTGTCCTTGGCCGAAAGCCCCGGCTCGAACACCAGGTCGAGCTTCGCCTTGTCCGACAGCGCCCGCAGCTCGCGCTCGCTGCGCGGACCGATCGCGGCCAATTTGGTGATGAGTTTCTCGATATCGATGCCGCGCCCGTCGTCGGCGATCTCGATGATGATCTGGTTGCCCGATTGCCGCGCCGATACGACCAGACGGCCATTCTCGCGCTTGCCGCCCTGCCGCCGGTCGCCCGGCGCCTCGATGCCGTGATCGATCGAATTGCGGACGATATGGACCAAAGGATCGCGCATCACCTCGATCATCTCGCGATCGAGCTCGACGTCCGAGCCCTCCATGTGGAGCGTCACCGATTTGCCCAAGCCAGCGGCGGTATCGCGCACCATCCGCGGTAGCGCCGTGAACAGCGCATCGATCTTCTGCATCCGCGTCCGGGTAACCGTGTCGCGCATCTCGCCGACGGTGAGGGAGAGCCGCTCGAGCGCCGCCTCGACCGTCGGATCGACCTCGCCATGCCGCAGCCGCCGCGCCAGCTCGTTGCGCGCCAGCACCATGTCGGACATGCCGCTCATCATCCGGTCGAGCAATTCGACGCTCAGCCGCACGCTGCGCGCCGGCGCCCGCTGCGCGCCATTGCCGGTGGGCTGGGCGATCTCGTCCGATCCTTCGGCCAGCGCGGCGATCAGCAGATCCTCGCCGCTGTCGTCCAGGCTCTCGCCCGCATCGATCGCCTCGGCCAGCTCGCCGATCCGGTCGACGATCGCCAGCACGGCGTTGACCAGCCCGCGATCCGGCACCCGATCTCCGGCACGGACCTGCGCCAGCACGTCCTCGGCCGCATGCGAAAGCCGCCCCAGCCGTGGCAGATCGAGGAAGCCGCAGCTCCCCTTTACGGTGTGGACGAAGCGGAAGATCGCATCGAGCCGTCCCTTGTCGTCGGGACTCGATTCCCACGCGACGATCTCGCCCGAAAGCGCTTCCAGCGTCTCGCGCGTCTCGGCGATGAATTCCTGAAGCAGATCGTCCATTTGGGCCCCGAGGCAAAATTTGCTGCCTGTACCTTGGCCTTACAGGGTTAATTCGGGGTTAGGATCGCTGCCCGGAATCGTCCGCTCTTTCCTTTTCCGCGCCCCCCTCTTTCCTTTTTCACGCAATGCCGCTAATGGCCGCCCCGCTATGAAAACGCACCGCGCCCACAATTATCTGCCTGGTACCGGTATTCGGTAACCCAAGGGGGCTGCACCCCGTTGGGGGTGTGGCTCGTCTGCGGCATAGCAGTCATCGGGAAAACTCCCGGAACACCCCTGAAATTTGCAGCGAAGCAAAAGCAGGAGTGAATCATGACGACGCAATACAGCACGCACCAGACGCACGGAGCCCAGCTCAAGCTGTGGGACAGCGCCGGCCCGTTCGAGGCGGGCGCGATGCAGCAGCTGCGCAACGTCGCCACTCTGCCGTTCATCTTCAGCCACGTCGCCGGCATGCCGGACGTGCACTGGGGGATGGGCGCCACCGTCGGCTCGGTGATCGCCACGAAGCAGGCGATCGTGCCGGCGGCGGTCGGCGTCGATATCGGCTGCGGGATGATGGCGGTGCGCACCACGCTTACCGCCGATCAGCTGCCGGACAGCCTGTCGCCGATCCGCGCCGAGATTGAGCGCGCGGTGCCAAAGGGGAACGAGTCGAGCCAGACCGCTAATCATGTGAAGGGTGGGTGGAACATCACCCCGGCGGCGGTCGGCCGCGCCTGGAACGACAAGTTCGAGGCACGGTGGCGCGCGATCCTGGCCAGGCATCCGAAGATCGACGGCAAGACCAGCAACCAGCTGGGGTCGATGGGCGGCGGAAATCACTTTATCGAGGTCTGCCTCGACGAGGAGGACCGGGTGTGGGTGATGCTCCACTCGGGATCGCGCGGCACCGGCAACCGGATCGGCGTCTATTTCATCGACGCCGCCAAGGAAGCCATCGCCCGGGAGCAACTCGACTTCCACCTCGCCGACAAGGACCTCGCATTCCTGAGCGAAGGCTCGCAGCTCTTCGACGATTATATCGAAGCGATGCACTTCGCGCAGGACTACGCGATGGTGAACCGCGAGCTGATGATGGTCCGGGTGCTGGAGGCGCTGCGCAAGCATGTGCCGGGCTTCAAGACCGATAAGCAGGCGATCAACTGCCACCATAATTACGCGACCCGGGAACAGCATTTCGGCGAGCAGGTGTGGGTGACCCGCAAGGGGGCGGTGAGCGCGCGCGTCGGCGAGCTCGGGATCATCCCGGGCTCGATGGGCACCGGCAGCTTTATTGTCGAGGGGCTGGGGAACGAGCAGTCGTTCTGCAGCTGCTCGCATGGCGCGGGCCGGGTGATGTCGCGAGGCCAGGCCAAGCGCGAGATCACGCTGGAGCAGCATGTCGCGGCGATGCGGGGCATCGAGGCGCGGGTGGACGAAGGCGTGCTGGACGAAAGCCCGGCTGCCTACAAGGACATTGGCGCGGTGATGGACGCCCAGCAGGACCTGGTGGCGATCCGCCACCGGCTCCGGCAGGTGATCAACGTAAAGGGCTGAGACCCGAAACATCGGCGGTCGGCGCGCTCCCTGTCGGGGAGCGCGCCGGCTTGCTTCACGTGCCGACTTCACCGACGCTGCACGCATGTTCGACGATCAACCCGGCTGGCTGCAATTCATCGGCAGCTTCGGCATGCCGATCGTGGTGGCGATATTGGTCGTCGCCGCCTGGTGGGATCGCCGCCGTTCCACGCGAACGGTTCTGCCGAGACGGCCCGATGCCTGGCACAAGGCCTTAGACGAACGCCCTGCCCCTTCCCCAAAAGAGCCGCCGCAGCCCTATACGGTCTACACCCGCGAATTCGACCTCGAGCTCGACGCGCGCGAAATCCCCGCCCGGCTGAAGGAAGCGAGCCCGGATTACGTCAGGGGCCGAACCGAATCGCGCCTCCGCTTCGGCTGGCCAACCGCGCTTGGGCTGGCCAGGCAATTCGCCCGGAAGGAGCGTCCGGCGAACGACATCGCCGCCGAGCTTCGCCGGCGGATCGGCGACAATGCCAACGGCCTCGCCGTCACTTTACTGCTCGACCAGTCCGGATCGATGCGCGGCGCGCCGATCACCGCCACCGCGGCGGCGCTGGCGCAGGTCGAGAATGCACTCTCCGAAATTGGAGCCGCGACGGAGATACTCGGCTTCACTACCGCCGGCTGGCAGGGCGGTTATGCGCGCGCGAAATGGATTAGCGACGGTCGGCCCCAGCGCCCCGGCCGCCTCTGCGCGCTGCTGCATATCGTCTACAAATCCGCTGCCGGTTCCGAATGGACCCGGCAATCGCGCGAAGCCATGCTCCACCCGGACGTCTTGCGCGAGAATGTGGATGGCGAAGCGCTCGATTGGGCCGCGGCGCGCCTCGCGGTCCAGCCGCAGTGCCGCAAGCTGCTCATCATCCTGTCAGACGGCGCGCCGGTCGACGATTCGACGTTGCAGGAGAACCAGCATGACTTTCTGGAGCGTGACACACTCCGCGCCATCGCCGCAATCGAGGCGCGCGATGACATGATTCTTGGCGCCATCGGCATCGGCCATGCGGTGAGCCGCTATTACGCGCATTCCCGGGAGAGCCGGATCGGCGCGATCTCTGGCGATCTGATCACGCTGATCGGCGATCTTGCACTGCAGCATAATCCTGCTACTGCACCCGCGTCACTTGGGGAGTAGCCAGCCGTCTTCGGACGGGCCTCCGCGTCAACATACTCGGTCGAGAGGCCGTGGCGCGAAGGGAACGGGGTCACCGTTCGGGCGAGACCAATGACACCGCATCTTCGCCCGGCCGGGCGGAGAGATGCGGTGTCGTTGGAATTTCGCTCCGCCCGGCCCAGGATTTGACCCGATGGAAGCGCTGCTCACCTCCACCGCCGTCGTCGCGCTCGCCGAAATCGGCGACAAGACGCAATTGCTCGCGATCCTGCTCGCCACCCGCTTCAAGAAGCCGTGGCCGATCATTGCCGGCATCTTCGCCGCCACCGTCGCCAATCATTTCCTCGCCGCATTGCTCGGGTCGCAGGCCGCGGCCCTGCTCGACAGCCTGTGGTTCCGCTACGCCATCGCCATCTCGTTCACCGCGATGGCGGTGTGGACGCTGATCCCCGACAAGATCGACGATCTCGAGGACAAGCCCGCCCGCTTCGGCGCCTTCCTCACCACCACCATCGCCTTCTTCCTCGTCGAAATGGGCGACAAGACCCAGATCGCCACCGTCGCGCTGGGCGCGCGCTTCCATGAGCTGATACCGGTGACGATGGGCACCACGCTGGGAATGATGCTGGCGAACGTCCCCGCGGTGTTCCTCGGCGCCGAGCTCATCAAGCGCGTGCCGCTGGGCGTGGTCCGCGCCGTCGCCGCGTCGCTGTTCCTGGCGATCGGCATCTGGCTGCTGCTCCAGACGGCCGGCTGGCTTTAATCGCGCAGCAGCAACACGCCGACGCGGTGCTCGCAGCTTTGCCTGTGCTCCGCGTCGGCGGGGGCGGCCGGATCGGCGAAGGCGGAGTGGAAGCAATTCTGCGGCGGCTGCGCGTCCTTCCAGAATGCCGACAGCTTGAAGGCGAGCAATTCGTCCGGAGTCATGCGCGAATAGCTGTACCAGCGCTGCCCGGGGTTGAACCGCAACGACAGATGGTGCGTCTCGCGGCCCTCGGGGGCAATGCCGGTAAGGGCCGTCGGCATGCAATCCGCGGCCTCCAGCGTGGCAACGTCGAGCAATGCCAGCGGCATATGTTCCAGCGGCCCGGCCATGTTGGTCGTCCGCCAGAAATCGACCCACACCACGCCCTCGACCGCGTCGCGTTCGTAATGTGCGCGCCACCAGTTCGCCGCCGCCTCGCCCGCGAAAGCGCCGATGTTGTGCGCATAATCGTCCGCGCCGATGCCGCCGTCGGAATGGACGCCCTCGGCATAGAAAGGCACTGCGGTGCCGCGTCCGCGCCGCAGCGGCGGACCGCCCTGCTCGATTTCGACGCGGCGGCCAGGAAACAGCCGTTCGCGCACCGCCGCCTCGATCTCGGGCTTGTAGATGCTCGCGATGTCCGCATCCCAATCGCGTACCTGCGTCGCATGCGGGAGCAAAACGAAGCCATGCTCGGCGAAGCACGCCGCTTCGGAAGCGGTGCGGGCCTGTAACGCGCGGGCATCGCCGATCTCGACAGCGTCGCTCGTCATCAGGGGATCGGCAGTGCCGACGGGGCCGCGTAGCCGCTCAACCGGGGTAAAGTCTCGCGGGAGAAATCCGTTGAGCCGGACCGCGGCCATCAGCCGGCCTTGAAACTCGCGCCGAACAGCAGAACCTCGGCGTCGGGCGGCGAAACCTGCAAATTGCCACCGCCCTGCGTCACCAGCGCATGCACCAGGAACGCCGCCGCCGCGCGCGGCGTGATCGGCATGTCGTCCTTGCCCCCCGCCAGCGCGCTGCGCAACTCGGGATCGAGCACGATTCGCGGCCCATCGCCGCGCACCACGATCTCGATATTCCCGCCAGTCACTTCGGCGCCGATATCGAGCTGCCCGCCACGGATCAGCGCGTCGCCCGCGATCAGCGCGAGGTTGAGCAGCACCTTGATCGCCTGCTTCTGCAGCACCGGCTCCTCGACCATCCATCCGATCTGGATGCGATGATTGTCGCCGAACAGCCCCTCTATCGCCGCCTGCGCCTCGCGCGTGTCGACCGTTTCGCCGAAGCCCCCCGCCGCGCCGAACGCCAGCCGGAAGAATTTGAGCTTGTTGGCGGACGCCCGCGCGCTCTCGTTGAGCAGTTCGAGCACGCGCTGGCGCATCTCCGGATCATGCTCGTCGGCGAGCAATTCCAGCCCGTTGTTGAGCGCGCCCACCGGACTCAGCAGGTCATGGCACAGCCGCGAGCAGAGCAGGCTGGCGAAGTCGGTCGGCGTGATGTTCAAATCGGGCGCTCCAGTGTTCCAGCCTCTTTGGCGCAGCGTGGGACAAGCTGCAACCGGCCCGCTGGCCTGCCTCTGCCTTTTCTGGCAGATTTCCAGCATGGCGAAGACCATCCTGATCTACGCATTGGCGCTGGGCGTGGCAGCGACGCTGCTCCAGTGGCTGCAATACCGCTACCTGGTCCACGCGCTGCCGGTCGAATTGTACGCGATGGTCCTCGCCATCGGCTTCACCGCGCTCGGGCTTTGGGCGGGCGTCCGGCTCACCCCCCGCCGCCGCGGCCCGGGCTTCGAGCGCAACCAGGCCGCGATCCGCTCGCTCGGCCTCACCGCGCGCGAATGCGAGATCCTCGAGCTCCTCGCCTCGGGCCAGTCGAACAAGGAGCTGGCGCGTAGCCTCGGCATCTCGCCCAACACGATCAAGACCCATGTCGCCCGCGTCTACGAAAAGCTCGCGGTCCAGCGCCGCATCCAGGCAATCGAGAAGGCCCGCTGGCTCGCGCTGATCCCGCCCGCGGAAATTTAGGGTGATTTTCGCCAAATCACCCGTTCGGGCGATATCCTTCGCCGGCCGTTCCATGCTCCATCCGCGTCACAACAGCGGGAGTGCTCAATCGTGAAATACATACTCGTCTACGGATCGCTTTCGGGCGCGGTGATCATCGCCGCCATGCTCGCGGTCATCAATCTCAGCGGGCTCCACTCCGAGTTCGTCGGCTATCTGATCATGCTCGTCGCGCTGACGATGATCTTCATCGGGGTGAAGCGCTATCGCGACGTGGAATGCGGTGGCGTCATCAAATTCGGTCGCGCGCTCGCCTTGGGGCTGGGCATCGCCGCTTGCGCGACACTCACCTATATCCTGATCTGGGAAGTCTATCTCGCCGCGACCAATTATACTTTCTTCGATAGCTATATCGCGTCGCTAAAGGCCGGCGGCGCACCTGCCGGCGAAATCGCGCAAATGGTCTCGATGCGCGATACCTACAACAACAATCCGCTGTTCCGGATGGGCATGACCGCGATCGAGATCCTGCCGATGGCATCCGTCATCGCATTGCTCTCCGCCGGATTGCTGTGCTTCCCGAAGGTCCTGCCCACGCGGCGGTGAGAGTAAAGGGCTGCCGGTTACCGGCAGCCCCACCCTGCGTTGCAATAGCTGGTCCGCGCGTTCTCGCGGGCGTTGCGGTAGATCTCGCTCTCGCTGATCCGCGGGAGGGCGGCCGCCGTGCTCGGCGCGTAGGAGGATGACGACGACGAGGTGTAGGACGATGTCCAGCTCCACCGCGCCGCGGACGCATTCGACTCCCGCAACTGCGCCGCCTGCCGCACCGCTATGTCGCGGCGGCGCTTCTCGGTCCGCACCAGATTCGCCGCCTGCGGGGTCAGCTCGCGCCAGGTCTCGAACGAGGTGAAATAGATGTCACCGATCGCATCGATTTTTCCCGCCGCCTGCGCCGCGCTCAGCACCCGCGATACCTGCGGCTGGCTGCCCATCACATAGGACGCCTGGTTGATCGCCCCGGCATAATCGCCCGCCGCCAGGAAGCGATCGACCACCGCGGCGCCCTGCGCCTGTTTCTGATTCCAGCGCGCCCATTCGGCGTCATAGGCTGCTCTGTCGCGCAGGAAGGTCGCGATGTCGCCCACCGCCTTGCACGCCGCCGGATCGCGCTGGATCGAGCACGCCTTCTCATACCAGCGCTTGGCCGTGGTCCAGTCCTTCCGCAGGCTCGCATTATAGCCAAGGTTCATGCAGCCGCCGTAGTGGTTCAGGTCGCAGCCAATCTGGGCATAGCGCTCCCCCGCCGCCTGATCGTGCGGATAGCCGAGGTTGCCGTCGGCGATCCACCCCGCGAGGACGCAGGAGTCCGCGCCCCCGGCAGTGCATCCCAGCACCGCGAATTGATAGGAGCGCCGCGCATCCCGCTGCGTCGCCATCGCCTCGCCGCTCGCCCAGCTTTGCGCGAGATAATGACAGCTCTTCGCTATCCGCAGCGTGCAGGCGCGCTCGTAATAGAGGTTCGCCAGCGCATTGTCGGCGGCAACGCCCATCCCCTTCTCGGTGCGGATCGCGGCCGCCTGGCAGGCATCCCCCAGCCCGCTCTCGCAACCCTTCTTGAACAAGGCGGCCGCGGCGGCATTATCCCCCGCATTCGCCCGGCGCCACGCCACGATGAAGCAACCCTCGCCGATCGAGAGATCGCACGCCTTGCCCAGCGCCACCTCGGCCCTGGCCGGATCCTTGGCGACGCCGCGCCCTTGCATCAGCGCATCGCCCAGCTCCCAACAGGCGACGGCATCCCTGGCGGTGCATTTGCGCTCCAGCGCCGGGCTCCAGGCGGGGTCTGTCTGCGCCAGCACGGGCGCCGCAAAGCCCAGCAACACGCATGCAAGCAATCCCCGCAGCATCCCTGAAATCATCGCGCAGCCCCTTTTGTCCAAAGTCTTAGCCGCAATAATGCACATCCCGAATGGCGGCACACTCCCCATTTGGGCCACGGCTCAAACCCCGATCTCCACGGGTTCGAAGCGACCATGCATGCCCCTCTCGCCCGCGCGCCACAGTGTCGCCGAATCCCCGGCCACGATCAGCCACAGCTTTCCATCGGCGGCCGCCATCGCGGCGTCCGTCGCCGATGGCGTCGCATCGCCGCTGGGATGCGAGTGCCAATAGCCCAGGATGCTTGCCCCTCCGGCCCGCTCCACCTTCAGCGCAGCGAACAGCGTCCGCGGGTCGATCTCGAACGTGCGCTCGGGATTTTCGGACACGTTTTCAGCGGTTTGCGCGTGCGTGATTTCGCCATCCGCCCCGAACAGCAATCCGCACGCCTCTTTGCTGCCCGCAGCGGCGGATTCGCGCCGGATTCCCTCCAGCACCGATCTTGAAATTCGTGCCCGCATACCCATCTTAGGGTACAGAATGAGCCGGGGGGTTTCCACAATCGAAACGCGCATATCGGACACAGCCGATGGCTGGCGTCTGGACCGCGCACTGGCCGACGCGGTCCCCTCTCTCTCCCGCGAACGGATCAAGGCGTTGATGGCGTCGGGGCGGGTCAACGGCCCCGATGGCCCGGCCATGGACCCATCGCGAAAGGCGAAGGCCGGCGCGCTGTTCAGCGTGACGATCCCCGAGCCGACCGCGCTCGAGAACGAAGCGCAGGATATCGCGCTGAACGTGGTGTTCGAGGACGAGCATCTGATCGTGATCGACAAGCCCGCCGGGCTCGTCGTCCATCCCGCCGCGGGCAATCTCGACGGAACTTTGGTCAACGCATTGCTTCACCATTGCGCCGGGCAGCTCTCGGGCATCGGCGGGGTCGCGCGACCGGGGATCGTCCACCGGATCGACAAGGATACGTCGGGCCTGCTCGTGGCCGCCAAGTCGGACGCTGCGCATCTGGGCCTCGCCGCGCAGTTCAAGGCGCATACGATCGACCGCCGCTACAAGGCGATCGTGATCGGTCGCCTGCGGCACTTGGCCGGCACGGTCGATGCTCCGCTCGGCCGGTCGTCGAGCAACCGCAAGAAGATGGCGGTGGTGCATGCGGATCGCGGCAAGCATGCGATCACGCATTGGCGCAAGCTTCAGGCGCTGAATGGCGCCGATCTGATCGAATGCCGGCTGGAAACCGGGCGTACGCATCAGGTGCGCGTCCATATGGCATCGCTCGGGCATGCGCTGGCGGGTGACCCGGCCTATGCGCGTGGCAATGGTCAACTTGGTCAACTTGGTGTCATTTTGGAAACCTTGAAGTTCCGGCGTCAGGCGTTGCATGCGGCCCGTCTGGGGTTCATTCACCCCGTCAATAGCATCGCTTTGTCGTTCGATAGCGAAATGCCCTCGGACATGCAGGAACTGTTCGATAATCTTGTAGTATGATGTACGGCGCATCGCCTCTTGTGGGATGCGCCTCTGTGAAAGGGAGAATGGCCATGGCAAAAAGCAGCAACGTCCCCGCGACGATCCCTGCGCTCGGCGGTGAGGCGAGCCTCAACCGCTATCTGGCCGAGATAAAGAAGTTTCCGATCCTGCAGCCCGAGCAGGAATATATGCTCGCCAAGCGCTTCCAGGAGCATCAGGACCCCGAGGCCGCGGCGCAGCTCGTGACCTCGCATCTGCGCCTCGTGGCGAAGATCGCGATGGGCTATCGCGGCTATGGCCTGCCCGTGTCCGAGCTGATTTCCGAAGGGAATATCGGGCTGATGCAGGGCGTGAAGAAGTTCGAGCCCGATCGCGGCTTCCGCCTCGCCACTTATGCGATGTGGTGGATCCGCGCCTCGATCCAGGAATTCATTCTGCGCTCGTGGAGCCTCGTGAAGATGGGCACCACCGCCGCGCAGAAGAAATTGTTCTTCAACCTGCGCCGGATGAAGGCCAAGCTCGACGCGTTCGAGGATGGCGATCTGACGCCCGAGCATCTCGCCAAGATCGCCACCGATCTCGGCGTGACCGAGGAGGAAGTGACCTCGATGAACCGCCGCATGGCGATGGGCGGGGATACCTCGCTCAACGTGCCCATGCGCGAGGATGGCGAGAGCCAGTGGCAGGATTGGCTGCAGGACGACGCGCCGTTGCAGGATACCGTGGTTGCCGAGGCGCAGGAGGCCGACGTCCGTCACGAGATGCTGACCGACGCGATGGACGACCTCAACGAGCGTGAGAAGCACATCCTGACCGAGCGCCGCCTGACCGACGATCCCAAGACTCTCGAGGAACTCTCGCAGGTCTATGGCGTCAGCCGCGAGCGCGTGCGCCAGATCGAGGTGCGCGCCTTCGAGAAGCTTCAGAAGGCGATGATGCGGCTTGCCGGCGAGAAACGGCTCCTCGCGGCCTACTGATCCACGGGCGGGACGCAAGTCGTTACGCTGACGGTTGCTACCGCCCGTCCGATCCGGCAAGTCCATGACGATGAGCGACCTTCCGGGCGACGACGAAGACGGCCAGAAGCCGGCATGGGAAAAGCCCGTGCTGGAGCCGCTTGAAGTCGAGCCCGAGCCGGATGAGAGCGACACCGAGGAACGGCCCCAGCCCCCGCCCGCCCGGGCGTGGACCCCGGTGCAGGTTGCGCCGCCCCGGGATTGGCCGTCCGCCCGTACCCCAGGCCCGATGGGCCCGCCGCTCGGCGAGCGGCCGCTGCCCGATCTTACTCCGATCGGAGACGAGAAACCGGCCCGCAAGCATCGCTCATGGCCGGTCCGCATCCTCTTGTGGCTGGTCAAGGCGATCGTAATCTTCGTACTCGGATCGATCCTGTGGGTGGCGATCTACCGCTTCATCGCGCCGCCGGTGACACTGACGATGATCGGCGACGCGATCGGCGGCCACGGCGTCACCCGGCAATGGATGCCGCTCAGCCGGATCGATCCCAGCATGCCCCGTGCCGCCATCGCCGCCGAGGATTCGCGATTCTGCAGCCATCACGGCTTCGATTTCGAGGCGATGGAAAAGGCCTATGCCCGCAACGCCACCGGCAAGAAGCGCATCCGCGGCGGATCGACGATCAGCCAGCAGACCGCGAAGAACGTCTTCCTCTGGCAGGGCGGCGGCTATTTCCGCAAGGGGCTGGAGGCGTGGTTCACCTTCCTGATCGAGAACATCTGGGGCAAGCGCCGGATCATGGAGGTGTACCTCAACGTCGCCGAGACCGGCATCGGCACCTATGGCGTCAACGCAGGCGCGCAGCGCTATTTCCGCCACGACGCCTCGCGCCTCAGCGCCGCAGAGGCCGCGCGTATCGCGGCGGTGCTCCCGCTCCCCAAGAAGCGCGCCGCCGCCGCGCCGACGGGCTTCACCCGCCGCTACGGCAACGCCATCACCGCGCGCATCGGCGTCGTGCGCGGTGATGGGCTGGATGCGTGCTTGCGTTAGTTCTTGGTCGCCCCGTCGATCGCAGCGCCGGCCTTATCCGCGGTCTTCTCGACGCTCTTGGCAGCCTGCGAGATCGCATCGTCCTTCTTCGCTTCGCTGCTATTCTGGCTAACCATGTAAAACACCGCCACCGCCGCCAGCAGCAATACCGCGAAGCCGATCAGCAGCATCCCGCCGCCCCCGCCACTGCGGGTCTCGATCACCGTGGTGTGCGGCGTCGTCGTCGTGACCGTATCGTCGTCCATATTGTCCTCCTCTTTAACCTGTGCGGGTCAACGGGAGGCGTAACGACTTGTTCCCCAATCAGAACGGCAGCTTGAAGCCCGGCGGCAGCGGCAGCCCGCTGGTCATGTGCGACATCGCTTCGGCCGACGCCGCATCGGCCTTTGCCCGCGCATCGTTGAACGCGGCCGCCAGCAAATCCTCGAGCATGCCCTTCTCGGCCAGGTTCATCAGCGAATCGTCGATGTGCATGCCGATGATGCGGCCCTTGGCCGATGCGCGGATTTTGACCAGCCCGCCGCCCGACACGCCTTCGACCTCGATCGTGTCGAGATTGGCCTGCGCCTTGGTCAGCTCGGCCTGGACGTTCTGCGCCATGGCCATGATGTCTTCGAGGCTATTCATTTGTCAGCTTCCTGTCTTGGTCCAACTAAGCAGTTGCGCGCCGGGAAAGGCCGCCAACGCCGCAGCGACAACGGGCGATCTTTCAACCGCCTCGCGCTCCGCGACCTGCTCAGCCTCAAGCGTCTCGCGCAGCGTCGGCTCGCCGCCCTCGCCGGCAACCATTCGCCAGTTGCGTCCGGTATATTCGCGCAACGCGGCGGTGAGATCACGGATGCAATCGTGCGGCAGCGAACGCGCCGAGGCATAGTGGATTTCAGGCGGATCGAAGCGGATCGGGCGGAGGTAATCATGGACCTGCTGCGAAAGCTGGTGCCGCCCCTTGGCTTTCAGAAACTCGACCAGCTCGCGCATATTCCGCGGATCGGACGAACCCGGCGCCTCGGCGGGCGCGGCGGCGGGGGCAGGCGCGCTCAGCGCACCGCTGGCGATCTGCTTCGCCAGCTCGCCCGGATCGGGCAATTGCGACGCATGGATCACCCGCAGCAGCGCCATCTCGCACGCCTCGATCGGCAGCGCCGCGCGCGCGACCTCGTCATGCCCGCGCAGCAGCAATTGCCATAGCCGGTGCAAAGCGGGAAACGACAGGCCCGCCGCCCAGCGCTCGAGCGCCTTCAACTCCTCGACCGATTGCCCGGCCCCCGGCTCGGTTCCGAGCTTGGCAAGGGTCACGCCGTGGACGGTCTCCAGCAACGTCCGCAACACCGCCTGCGGATCGACCCCAAGGTCATATTGCCCGCGCAGCGACGCCAAAGCCGCAATCGCATCGCCGTTCAGCAACAGCCCGAACAAGTCGCGGATCGCGCCCCGGTCCGACAGCCCGAGCATCGCCCGCACCGCATCGGCATGGATGCCGCTGCCCTCGATCCCGGCATGCGCGATCGCCTGGTCGAGGATCGAAAGCCCGTCGCGCGCCGAGCCTTCCGCCGCACGCGCGATCAGCATCAGCGCGTCGGGATCGGCCTCGACCCCTTCGAGCGCGCTGACATGCGCGAAATGCGCCGCGAGCTTGTCCGCGCCGATCCGCCGCAGATCGAACCGCTGGCACCGCGACAGCACCGTCACAGGCACCTTGTTGACCTCGGTTGTCGCGAACAGGAATTTCACATGCGCCGGCGGCTCCTCGAGCGTCTTCAGCAGGCCGTTGAAAGCGGCCTTGGACAGCATGTGGACTTCGTCGATGATGTAGATCTTGTAGCGCGCCGACACCGCCGCGTAGCGCGACGCCTCGATGATCTCGCGGATATCGTCGATGCCGGTGTGGCTGGCGGCATCCATTTCGATCACGTCGATATGGCGGCCCTCCGCGATGGCGACGCACGGCTCGCAGACGCCGCAGGGATCGATCGTCGGACCGCCCTGCCCGTCCGGACCAATGCAGTTGAGCGCCTTGGCGATCAGCCGCGCGGTGCTGGTCTTGCCGACCCCGCGCACCCCGGTGAGCAGGAACGCATGCGCCAGCCGGTCGCGCCTGATCGCATTGCCCAGCGTCGTGACCATCGCATCCTGCCCGATCAGCTCGGAAAAGGTCTGCGGCCGGTATTTGCGCGCGAGGACGCGATAGGCCTCGGCCTGCTGGGGCTGCGGGGGTTCTTCGAGGCCAAGGAGGGAATCGGACATGCCCCGACTTCCTAGCGGCTAAGCGCGGCGGAGTCGAAGGCAGGAAAGGTGGCCGGGCACGCGCGGCCTACTGGCGCCGCGCCGCGTCGCCCAGCGCATCGAACCAGGCCAAGGCCGGCGCATAGCTCCTCGAAGCGCTGTCCTGGTGATCGGCGCCCGCAAGTGGATGCAGGCTGACATTGCCGCCACGCGCCCGGGCATGATCGAACAGGGCCCGCGAAGCCGATGGCGGCACGTCCCTGTCGTCCTCGCCGAAATAAAGGCGGAAGGGCGCGCGCGGCACCCACGCCCAGCTTTCGTTCCGGGCGAGTGCGCGCGTGAACCAATTGTCGCCACCGCCGCGCATCGCCGCCAGAAATTCGGGCTGGAACACGGCGCTCGGATCCTCGGGCAGCGCGGCCCCGATCTCCGCCGCGGATTTCGAGCCGTCGAACAGGCGCGGCACCGCCGCCGCATAGTCCGTATTGAGCGCCGTACGAAGCGGATGGCGATAATATCGGGCATAGGCATAGACCGCCCAGGCCAGATAGCCGACGCACTGCCGGCACCGATTTTCGATTGCCTTGGGCAGCGATGCGCGGCGCAGGTCATAGGGTCCGGCAATGCCGATCGTGCCCTTCAGGTGATAGCCCGCCAGCGGCTGCCGCTCGATCGCGCGATGGAGTCCGGACACGACTTGACCGCCCTGCGAAAAGCCCATCATGAACAAATTGCGTGACCCGGGCGCGGGAAACGCCGTGCGCACCGCGCGAAGCAGATCGATCGATGCGTCTACTTGCGGCTGCAGGATCATATAGGGATGCGGGATCCGCGAAGCGCCCAGGCCGAGATAATCGGGCAGCGCGACGATATAGCCGTTGCCCGCGAACACCGCGCTCTCCTCATTGCCGTCAACGCGATCCGGCTGCGATGGCGCCAGCGCGCGCGTGGCGTTGGTGCCGTGGAGATAGATGACGACGCCCTTCGCCGGGGTGACAAGCGGTATCGCGACCAGCCCCGAAGCCTGCGCCGGAACGCCCTTCAGCACCGTCCAATACCGCAGGCGAAACAGCCGGGCGCCCTGCCGCACCGCGATATCGCCCGGGAATTCGGCGGCGATGCGCTGCAGCGCCGGCCGCTCCATCGTGCCAAGCGGCTCGACCGCGATCACCGTCCCGCGCCGGTCCGCAGCCGCCGCCGGCCCCGCCAAGGCGAGGCCCAGCACCGCCACGACCATTCCAATAACCTTCATCCCGCCCTCCCAAACAACCTTCGCCTAGCTTGGGGCACGGCTGCTCCGGCCGTCTTCTCAACGTTGGAAAATGCCGCTCATTTTCGAACTTTTCAGTGCGGTGCCGGCGCCATCAGCGCAGCCGCGCGGTATTCGCTCGGCGTCTGGCCCTCCATGATCTTGAAGACGCGATTGAACGACGGCAGCGATGCGAATCCGGATTCGTAGCAGATCGCCAGAACGGTCTCCCGCGCGCGCGCAGCATCGGCCAGCGCGGCTTTGGCGTGGCCAAGGCGATAGCCGTTGAGGAAGGCGGGGAAATTTCGAAACCCCATCCCGGCGTTGATCAAGTGCCGCAGTTGGTGCGGCGGCACGCCCAGCATCCCGGCGAGGCCATCGATGGTCAGGCCGTGACGCAGATAGACGCGCTCGTCCTCCATCGCCCGCATCAGCCTGGCATGGAGCGCCCTGTCTCGCGGGTCGATCCGGTGCGGCCTTGGCGGGGGATCGAACCGCAATTGCTCGGGCCGCATCCGCACCAGCCAGAGCAGCAGCACCCATTGCGCCGGCAGAATGCCAAGCCCATTGCGCACCGCCGACGCGAGCGGATCCTGCATCCTTTCGCTGACGAGCGCGACCAGCAGCGCCGCGAGCAACACGAAGGCGATCCACAGCCGCGACCGGCGGCGGGGCTCGACAAGATCGGCCGTGCGCTCCGACAACGCGACCCACGCCACATGCGCGACCATCGCGATGGGGGGAATATCGCCAAGCGCATCGATGGTCGCGGCCGAAGGCATTACGGCGCCCAGCCTCTCGGCGAGATAGATCAGCGGCACCCCGGCAAGCGCGGCAAACCCCGCCCATTCCGTAACCCCGATCGCGAAATCGTCACGGAGCAGCGACAGGCAGAACCACCATAGCAACCCGAGATTCGCGAGCGCCGTCACGCTGGCCGCGACGGTCAGCGGCGGGGGCAACAGATGCGCGTCGGGAAGCCGGGTGAGCGCCAGCGCCATCTGGCTGAGCAGCACCAGAACCAGCAACCAGCCTTGCCGCGACGCCCGCAAATCACGGATCGCGAACACCGCCATTACCGCGAACAGCGCGAAACTGCCGAAAGCCAGCAGCGGGTCGAGCAGGGCAAGGCCGGTATTGACGGGTGGTGGCTGCATCGTCTCCCCACGGATCGGTGAGCGGAGGCTGCGGGCCCAACTGCCGGTTAGTCAATGGAAAAGCGGGAGACCGGTGGCGCGGCGCGCGGCTGGCCGCTTTTCGCGTAACGGCTGCGCTATTGCCTCGCGGCGAGCGGTGGGAGCCGGAACGACCCGTGGCGAAATCGTTGTGGCTGCTGCCTTCCGGCTCTGACCAGGTTGGCGACGACCACGTCCGCCCGACTCCCGCGGCGCATATGGGCGAAGCGGCGCGCGGGCGCAAGATGTCCCTCCCCCGCCAAAAGCGGGAGAGGGGCATGCGATCGGACTACCAGCGGTTCGAGGTGCGGACGCGGCGGCAGACGCGGACGCGGTGATGGTTGCGCCACTTGGTGGTGCACACCCGGCGCCAGCTCGCGCGGCGGCCGTGATGACGGCGCTGATCATTGATCGAGACGCGGACGCTCTGGGCTGGAGCCGACGCGGCCAATGCCGCGGGCGCCGGTGCCGAAACCGGCGCGGCCGAAGCGGCGGCGGGCATGGCGACGAATGCGACCGCAGCCGCGGCAATGAGCGGGAAGATTTTCATATTTCACTCTCCTGGCAGATTCTACTGCCCCGCCTCGACGCCGGAACGGCCCTTTGGTTCCGTAGCGGAAACGATCAATTGCCGGCGCGCTCCAGCTTGCGATCGGCGTCGCGACGTTCGGCAAGCACGCGCTCGGCTTCGTCGCCGGAGAGGCGCAGCGCCTCAAGCTCATCCTCGCTCTTATTCTCGATCCCCATGACCTCGTCGCGCGCGCCGCGCATCGCATGAACCAGTTCGTCGATCTTCAAATGAAGCGCGGCTTCGTGGCGCTTCTGCTGATTGAGCACCATCTGGGTGAGCGTGATCGCCATCACCGACAGCACCAGGGTGAGCGCCGCGGTCGCCGACTCGCCGAACGCCATGAAAAAGATCATGCAAAAGACGATTACGCCGATCAGCGCGATCGGATGCCCGGCCAGATTGGCGCCGGCATCGGAGAAGCGGCAGCCCAGAATATAGAGGCGGTGGCGGAGGGTTGGCTGCGACATGCGCGGCGTAACGAGCCGAACCGGCTGTCGTTCCGCTTGTTTTGAAAAGACTTAGCGGCAGGAACGAAGCGGAAGTTGACACGAACTTGACACTGCCGCGCATGTTTCAGCGGCGATCCAGCCGTGCGGAAAGTCAGTAAGAGGCAGCGCAAACGCAGCTTGCGTGTGGCGAGGATCGAAACCGTCAAAGAGCGGCGGCTGAACGGCCGCCCATCGATCTCAGCAGGCGAAATCCAACATTTCAAGGGCCTTAGCCCGGCCAACGCGCGGGATCGAGATCGGCGATGCGACCGTTCAGATCCTGGCCGTCGCCGCGCCGCCGCGTGTCCGCCGATGCGGTGCGCACCCGGCCGACCTCCATCTGCACCAGGCTGACGAAGCGCCGCAGCACATCCTCCGCCACCAGCGCCATCGCCCCGCGCCGCGCCTTGTCCGCTCCCGGCCAGGCGCAGGCGATCTGGTGGGCGAGCACGAGCTGGTCGAGGATCACCGGCCGGCGCCCGCGATAGGCGTGGGGCTTGTCCTTGCCGTGGGCGCCATCGCGGGTGTTGCGGAAGAACAATCGCCCGCGCTCGACCAGGATCGAGGTTTCGAACACCAATTGCCCCAGCCGCACGACCGCCTGCTCATCGGTCAATTGGGTGCGGGCGCTGCTGGTGATCAGCCGCACGCTCTGAAGCACCGTGATCGACTCATTGGCCCAATCCAGCACGTCCTCGCGGCGCAACTCGGACTTGCGGTTGCTCCGCCAGCCGGCGAACAGCGCCAGCGCGGTGAGCACCGCCGATGCGATCGCCGCGGTCGCTTCGGGATTGCGCGGGAGGAGATCGAGCATGGTCAGCGCCCCTGCATGTCGCGATGCTCGGAAGGCATCCGCACGGTGATGCCGTCGAGATCGGGGGTGAGCAATATCTGGCAGGACAGGCGGCTCGTCCGCGTCGCGCCGACGGCGAGGTCGAGCATGTCCTCTTCCTCCTCGACGGCGGGCGGCAGCTTGGCGAAGTCCTCCGCGGCGATGATGACGTGGCAGGTCGAACAGGCCATCTGGCCCTCACAGGTGCCCTCTAGCGGCTGGCCATCGGCCTGGCCGACCTCGAGCAGCGAGCGGCCCTCGGGCGCGGAGACGATGCGCTCGGTGCCGTCGGTGCCGATGAAGCGGACGCGGATCATGCCGCGATCCGCTGGGCGCGGGCGGCGGCGGTGATGCGGTCGATCGCGGTCATCAGTTCGTCCTCGCTGGTGTAGCGCCCGAAGCCGAGGCGGATGCTCGACTTCGCTTGGCGGTCGCTCAGCCCCAACGCGCGGAGGACATGGCTGGGCCGCCCCGAGCCGCTGGCGCAGGCAGATCCGGCGGAGAAAGCCACGTCGCGCAGGTCGGACATCAACCGCGCGACGTCGAGACCCTCGCGGCGGACGTTGAGGTTGCCGTGATAGCGATGCTCGCGCGATCCGTTGAGCGTCCAATCCGGCCCAAACCGAGCCAGCCCCTCGCGAAACAATTGCTCGGCATGCGCGTGGTCGGCGCCGAAGCGCTCCTTGGCCAGTTCCGCCGCCGCACCGAACCCGGCGCACAGGGCGGGCGACAGCGTGCCCGAACGCCCCGCGGGTTCCTGCATGCCGCCCGACAGCAAGGAGTCGAGACGCACGCCATCGCGGATCCAGAGGGCGCCGATGCCCTTCGGGCCATGCACCTTGTGCGCGGAGATCGCGATCAGATCGCAGCCGTCGGGGATGCGCTCGCGGCCATAGCCCTGCACGGCATCGCACAGGAGCAACGCGCCGGCGGCATGGGCGATCTCCGCCAGCGCCGCGACCGGCTGGATCACGCCGATCTCGTTGTTGACCAGCATCGCCGCGACCAGCCCGACGCCGGGGCGGATCGCCGCCCGCGCCGCGTCCAAGTCGATCAGCCCGTCCGCGCCGACCGGCAGGATCGTGGCGCCCAGTTCCTCGGCGGTATCGAGCACCGCGGCATGCTCGCTGGCCAGCGTGACCAGCGAGCCGGAGACGCCCTTGATCGCCCAGTTGAGCGCCTCGGTCGCGCCGCTGGTGAAGCTGACGCTGCCGCCATCGGGCAGCAGCCCGGCGACCTGATCGCGTGCCACCTCCACCGCCGCCCTGGCCGCACGGCCGGGGGCATGCGCCGAGTGCGGATTGGCGAAGTTGGTCTCCAGCCATGGCAGCATCGCGGCCAAGGCTTCGGGCGCGAGCGGCGTGGTCGCCTGATAATCGAGGTAGATCATACCAGGATCCGGTTACGCGAACGGGCGAAGGCGCGCCATGCGGCGGCGAAGGCCTGGACCTCGGCCTCGGTGGTCGTCCGCCCGAAACTGACGCGAACGACTTCGCGCACCGCATCCGCGTCCATGCCCATCGCGCCCAGCACATGGCTGGGCTTGAGGCTGCCCGAGGCGCAGGCGCTGCCGGCCGATACGGCGAAACCGGCGCTGTCGAACTGGATCAGCTGCGCCGCGCTGGCGACGCCGCGCATCCGGTATGCGCCGATGGCGGGATGGCGCGCGCTGACGGGCGCGACCAGCTCGCCGCCCGCCGCGACGATTGCCGCGTCGAGCATCGCCCGGAAGTTCGCATGGTCCGGCTCGGGCTCGGCCAGCGCCGCCGCATAGCCGAGCGCGCCGGGCAGATTTTCGGTGCCGGGGCGATAGCCGCGCTCCTGCCCGCCGGTGGGCGAGAGCGTCGCGAAATCGCGCACCAGCAGTGCGCCGATCCCCGGCGGCCCGCCGCGCTTGTGCGCCGAGACCGCGACCAGATCGGCATTCGCGGTCACGTCGGGGTCCGCCCCGGCAGGCATCTGTGCGGCATCGACCAGCAGCAAGGACCCTGCCGCATGCACGCGATCCGCGATCTCCGCGATCGGCTGGCGGACCCCGGTCTCGCTGTTCGCCCATTGCACGCACACCAAGGTCGGCACGCCAAAATCCAGCGCATCCAGATCGAGCAACCCGCCCGAATCGACCGGCAACACCATCGCGCCTTCGGACAAGCGCATCACCGCGTCATGCTCCACCGCGGTGATCGCCCGTCCCGGCACCATCGTCCGCGTCATCGCAAGCGCCAGCGATTCGCTCGCCCCGCTGGTCAGCAATATCTCGCCCTGCCAGCCATAGGCATCGGCGATACCCCCCCGCGCCGCCTCCAGCGCCGCGCGCGCCGCGCGGCCCTCGGCATGCGGCGACGACGGGTTCGCCCAGCGCGCTATCCCCTCCCCCACCGCCGCCACGGCGGCGGGCAGCATCGGCGTGGTCGCGGCGTGATCGAGATAGATGCGGGTCAAATACGTTCCAATTGCGCGAAAGCGCGCGCTGCCTATATAGCGCGCAACGCCCCGCGCTCCACTGCGCGCCCCGATATTCAAGGTTTTCCGATGCCCGAAGTCATCTTCCCCGGTCCCGAAGGCCGTCTCGAAGGCCGTTTCGCCCCTGCGCCGCGCCCGCGCGCGCCGGTCGCGATGATCCTCCACCCGCATCCGAACGCGGCGGGGACGATGAACAACCGCATCGTCCAGGAGCTCTACAAGACCTTCCAGCGCCGCGGCTTCGCCACGTTGCGCTTCAATTTCCGCGGCGTCGGCAAGAGCCAGGGCGTGTTCGACAACGGCATCGGCGAGCTGAGCGATGCGGCATCGGCGCTCGATTGGGTGCAAAGCTTCCATCCCGAGGCGTCGACCACCTGGATCGCCGGCTTCGGCTTCGGCGCGTGGATCGGCATGCAGTTGCTGATGCGCCGCCCCGAAATCCGCGGCTTCATCTCGGTCGCGCCGCCGGCGAATATGTTCGACTTCACCTTCCTCGCCCCCTGCCCCTCCTCGGGCATCATCATCCAGGGCGAGAATGACGAGGTCGTGACTCCGCTCGCGGTGCAGAAATTGGTCGACAAGCTGCGCACCCAGAAGCACATCACCATCCACCACGACACCATCCCGGGCGCGAACCACTTCTTCGAGCATGAGATGCCCGAGCTGATGGGCAGCGTGGACAAGTATCTGGATATGCGGCTGGACCCGAACTCGCCGATTCGCTAGCCGCCAAGACTTAGCGCAAAGCTAAGTCGCGATAAGCGGCTAGCCGGCCGGCGGCGCTTTCGAGCGCCGTCCGACGTCAGCATAGGCTTTGCCCATGCCGCGCGATAGCGACATCGGGCTGGCTATAATAACCCCCGTTCGGGCTGAGCGGAACGGGTGGATCCACGCTATCTAAAACAGCTCGCGGTACGGCCTCACAGCGTCCAGATCGCCACGTTTCCCAGCACCACCGCGGCGCAGACCAGCATCAGCACGCCCTTCTGGCGCTTGCGCTGCCGGATCAACCGCACGCCGCCGATCACCAGCGCGAAAACCGCGAGCATCGCCACCGCCGGAGCGGCGCTGGCAATCGCCATCGCGGCAGTCGCGAACCATCCGACATAGCCTTCCATCAGCCGGTGCCCGACAGCACCGCTGCATAGGCGTCCGGATCGACATTGCCGCCGGACAGCACCACCAGCGTCCCCGGCCTCGCCTCCACCTTGCGCGCCAGCAATGCCGCGAGGCCGACAGCGCCCCCTGGCTCCACCACCAGCTTGAGTACCTTGGCCGCCCAGCGCTGCGCCTCGCGGATCTCGGCCTCGCTCACCGTCAGCCCGCGCACCCCGCGCCGCGCCAGCACCTCGAAGGTGATCGGCGAGACCTCCTTCGTTTGCAGCGCGTCGCACGCGGTCGGCGGCGGGTTATCGCCCACCGGCTCGATCCAGCCCGCCTCGAGGCTGCGGCGCATATCGTCCCAGCCCTCGGGCTCGACCACCATGATCTCGGCATCGGGCAGCGCCAGCGCGACACCTGAGGCCAATCCCCCGCCGCCGCACGGCACCAGCACCAGCGACGGATCGGGCAGGTGCTGCTCGATCATCTGGGTCATCGCCTCGATGCCCAGGCTCCCCTGCCCCTCGATGATCCAGGCGTCGTCGAAGCTCGGCACGAGGGTGGCCCCGCGCGCATGCGCCAGATGCGCGGCGATCTTCTCGCGGCTCTCGGTCGCGCGGTCGAAACGGACGACCTCGGCGCCCAGCGCCAGCGTCCCCTCGATCTTCACCAGCGGCGCATCGGCGGGCATCACGATCACCGCCGGGATGCCCAGTTTCTTCGCCGCCCAGGCAACGCCCTGCGCATGGTTACCCGACGAGAAAGCGACCACGCCCTTGTCGCGTGCGGCGCGGTCCAATGCGGTGAGCCGATGCCATGCCCCGCGAATTTTGAACGCGCCCACCGGCTGCAGCATTTCCGCCTTGAAGGCGATCGGCACGCCGTGAATTTCCGCAACCATCAGAGGGGTTTGCGGCAAGATTGCCGCGATCTTCGCCGCGGCGTCGCGCACCCCTGCGCGGGTCGGTTGTCGCAAAATTGTCACTTTTCACCCCAGTGCGGAAGATACGGATATCGAATCACTTTACACGCGAACAAGCGGACCCTACATGCGCCTTCCGCTGCCCCATGGGACTTCCAACCGCAAGGCAGCTTTTTCGATATTGCCGAAAGGCATTTGGAGGTCCCTTGAGTTGCACAAGCATCCTAGCGCGCTGGGGCTAGCGAAAGCCCTTCGACCCGTTCAGCCGGTCACGCTACTTCGTCCGCACGCCGCAAGGCGCGCGGCCCGCTTCTTCGTCGAGAAGTTTCCGGGCACGTCGATGTATGCCGTGAAGGCCAATCCTTCCGCCGATCTGCTCCAGATCCTGTGGGATAGCGGAATCACGCATTACGACGTCGCCTCGATCACCGAGGTCCGTCTGGTCGCGAGGACGCTGCCGCAGGCGACCCTGTGCTTCATGCACCCGGTCAAGCCCGAGGAAGCGATCGAGGAAGCCTATTTCAAGCACGGCTGCCGCGTGTTCAGCCTCGATTCGATCGAGGAACTGGAGAAGATCGTCCGCGCAACCCGCGCGGCCGAGGATCTGACCTTGTGCGTGCGCCTGCGGGTCTCGTCCGATCTCGCCAAGCTCAGCCTCGCGTCGAAGTTCGGCGTGGCGCAGGGCGATGCCAAGGAATTGCTCCAGGCGACCCGCCAGGCCGCCGATTCGCTCGGCATCTGCTTCCACGTCGGCAGCCAGGCGATGTCGCCCGACGCCTATGCCCAGGCGATGGAGCGCGTCCGCATCGCGATCGTGGAAGCCTCGGTCCTCGTCGACGTCATCGATGTCGGCGGCGGCTTTCCCTCGACCTATCCGGGCATGGAACCGCCGCCGCTCGAGCGCTTCTTCCAGACGATCCACCGTGCGTTCGAAGATCTGCCGATCTCCTATTCGGCCGAGCTTTGGGCCGAGCCGGGCCGTGCGCTGTGCGCCGAGTACAGCTCGCTGGTGGTCCGCGTCGAGCGCCGGCGCGGCGACGAGCTCTACATCAACGACGGCGCGTACGGCGCGTTGTTCGATGCGGCGCATCTCGGCTGGCGTTTCCCGGTGCAGGTGCTGCGCAAGAGCGGTGCCGCGGATGCCGAGCTCACCGAGTTCAGCTTCTATGGCCCCACCTGCGACGATATGGACCATATGGCCGGGCCGTTCCTGCTGCCCGAGGATATCGGCCCCGGCGACTATATCGAGATCGGCATGCTCGGCGCCTATGGCTCGGCGATGCGCACCGCGTTCAACGGCTTCGATTCGGTCGAGACCGCGATCGTGACCGACGATCCGATGGCGACCTTGTACGACGGCATGATCGAAGTGCCGGGCGACAATGTCGTCCGCCTCGACGAATTCCGCCGCCGCGCGATGCGTTAGGCCGATGAGGGACGGCGCGAGCCGGATCATGCCGATGATTTCCGCCGGGACTTTGGACGCCGAGTCAGGCCTAGTGGTCCACCTTACCGACCGTGGCGAAGGGCCGGTGTTCGACCGGTTTTTTCGCGGTTACGACCGTGCCTTCGTCCTTCCCGACGAGAAGGAGGACGAGGAGGGACTGCGCGCGGCGCTCGACCTGAATCATGGCGAGGCCGGCGCGCGTCTGGCGGCGCGCTACGGTCCGTTCCGCGAGATCTGCTTGGTCGCCGACGGCAATGACGGCACGCCCGTCGGCGGAGCGAACTTCATCGCCATGCCGTCGTCGCATGCGCCGGTCGTCACCGCCAATCTCAGCTATGTCTATGTCGAGCCGAAAGCGCGCGGCAGCGGCAATCTGCGCCGACTGATCGGCGCGGTGCAGGCGACGATGGCGCAGCTCTTCGCGGGGCAACGCAGAGCGCGCGTGCCCCTGATCTTCCTGGAGCAGAATGATCCGTTCCGCATGTCGCCAGAGGCATATGCCCGAGATACCCGGTTCACCGGCCTCGACCAATTGGACCGTCTGCGAATCTGGAACCGGCTCGGCGCACGGCTGATCGACTTTCCCTATGTTCAGCCGCCCCTGTCCGATCACCAGGGACCGGACGACGGCCTGACCTATTCGGTGCTCGGCTGGCAGCAGCCTGCGCTGCCTCCGCAGCTGTTGCGCGCGCATCTCGCGGGCTTCTTCGGCATCTCGGTCCTCAAGGAAAAGCCCCTGGACGGCGACCCAGCGGCACGCGAACAGATGCGAGTGCTTGCAGAGATGATCGCCCGGGGCGAAGAGATACCGCTCCTCGACAGCGCCACATTGCTTGAAGAATTGCGATCGCCGCGAGACCTCGCCACGCGCCGCGATCGAATTTCGTCGCTCCGCGATGCAATTCACCGCTTCTGATACTGTGCGTTGACGTTTCGGCCCTTTTGCGGAACGATCAGGCCTGATACGCCGGCTTGCGCAATCGGGGGAGATTACCGTGCCGCTGGATCCTGTTACTGGAATGGCTGTCGGCGCCGCGGTCACCGCCGCGGCGAAAGGCGCTTTGCCGATGGTCCAGGCCGCGCTGAAAGGTATTGGCGAGAATCTCGCAGCGAACTGGATCGAGAAACATGCCGGCGGCGTCGGCGTCAAGCTGATGTCGGGCGTCCAGGGGCTGGCTTACTATCCCCGTGTCTTCTCGCTTGGCCTGCCCAAGCAGGAGCTGAGCGACACCCAGCGCGGCAACGCCGAGCAGTTGAAGCGCATGCTCGACGCGGGCGGTACCTTGCGGCCGCGCCACGTGTCCGTCACGGGGAAATTCATGCCCGGTTCGCTGCTCCAGTTCGGCTGGTGGGAGCGCAAGAACCGCTCCCTGCTAGACAAGAACATCGCGTGGCGATCGGATCGGCCCATCCAGCGGTGGCTGTTCTCCGGATTCGAGCAATGGGCACCCTCGTGGGACATCAACGACTGGAATCTCGACGCGGCTCAGCAGATGGACGCTCCGTTCATCGCGCAGATCGGCTTTCACGACGAAGCCGATTCCTTTCCCGTGATCATGCTGGGAACCGAGAAGACCAAGGCGATTCGCGCCGATCTGCAGGAGATTCAGCACGAGCGCGGAGTGATCGCTTGCAAGGCACGCGTATCCGGCGTGCTCTGCTCCTCGAAATATTTCGCGCGCCTGGTGCCGGCGGACATGGCCGATATCGTGCGCGATCTCGTCAAGAACGACGGGCTGCCACCCTACGGCATTATCGTCCGCGAGGAGGACGCAAGAGACACGATCCAGCTCTATCCCAACCAGGAGGTCGATCTGTATTCGGGATATATCTGGCGCTGCCTCTGCCCGGACAAGGACTATAGGCCCAACGGCAACAATGTCTCGGACTGCTATTTCATCTGGGAGCACACCAATCTCGCCGATCGGGACTGTATCCAGTACAATCTCGACAGCCTGGACCGCAAAGAGGCGTTCATTACCGGGAGGCTCAAAGACAAGGGGCATATCGACCGCTCGATGAAGAAGCTTCAGGAACTCACCCCCGAGCGAAGGCTCCGCGGCGCTTCTGCCGCGGGCGATCCCCCGCTCCTGCCCTCAGCCCAGTTCCTCAACATTTTCACCAAGGGGCTGCACTATCCAGGCGGAGGCGCCTGACCGCGCCGGTCAGCTCAGCCGGTCGCGGAAGCTTTCCCAGCCGAATTCGCGGACGATCTCGAGGCTGTCGTCGCGGCTGTCCCAGAGGGCGATGGCGGGCAAGGGCACGCCGTTGAAGGTCGTGGTCTTCACCATCGAATAATGCGCCTGATCGAGGAAGGCGAAGCGCTGGCCGGGCACGGGCCGCGCGGCGAAGCGGTAATCGCCGATGATGTCCCCGGCCAGGCACGATGGCCCGCCGAGCCGCACCGTGATGCCGTCGTCCCCCGCCTCGCCCATCATCGCCGGGCGATAGGGCGCCTCGATCACATCGGGCATGTGGCAGGTGGCGGAGATATCGACCACGCCGATGGGCATGCCGTTGTCGAACACATCGACGAACTCGCCGACGAGGATGCCCGCATCGAGCGCGATCGCCTCGCCCGGCTCCAGATAGACCTCCAGCCCGGTCTCGGCGCGGACCTGTTGCAGGAACGCGACCAGATCGTCGCGCTGGTAATCGGCGCGGGTGATGTGGTGGCCGCCGCCGAAGTTGAGCCATTTAAGCTGGGCGAAATAGGGCGCGAGGCGGGGTTTCAGCGCTTCCCACGTGCGCCTGAGCGGCGGGAAGTCTTGCTCGCACAGCGAATGGACGTGGATGCCGTCGATGCCTTCCAGATGCTCGGGCAGAAGCTGATCCGCCGGAAAGCCGAGCCGGGAGTGCGGCTGGGCGGGATCGTATTTCGGCACCTCGCCTTCGCTGTGCATCGGGTTGAGCCGCAGGCCGAGATCGAACGTTTCGCCCCGCGCCCGCGCCGCAGCGACCTCGCCCGCCATCGCCCGCGCCTGGCTTGGCGTGTTGAAGATGACGTGATCCGAGAGGCGGCAGACATCGGCCATCTCGGCGGCCTTGTATCCTGCGCAATAAGTGGCGATCTCGCCGTGATAATGCGCGTCGGCGAGGCGGGCTTCCCACAGGCCCGAGGTGGCGACGCCGTCGAGATAGCGCCCGACCAGATCGCCGAGCGACCACATCGAGAAGGCCTTGAGCGCGAGCAGCAGCTTGATGCCGGAACGGTCGCGGACATCGGCGAGGACCGCGAGGTTGGCCTCGATCGCGGCGCGGTCGACGACGAAGCAGGGCGAAGGCACCCGCGACAGATCGAAGCCTGCGAACGCGCCTGCGCCGCCGGATTTGGTGGTCATCGGGGCGGGCGTGTGGCGGGTGTCGGCGGTCATCTCAGTACCTTAACTCCTCCCCGGCACGGGCAGGTGGCGCGCAAAGCGTGACGGAAGGGGGCTCTCCCCACACGGCGACCCCTGTGGCGCGCCCCTCCACCACCGCTTCGCGGCGGTCCCCCTCCCCGTTTCGGGGAGGATTTAGAACTTCAGCGGCCCGTCCAACTCGTGCACCTGCCACGGCAACCCGTGCGCATTCAGCATGTCCATGAACGGATCGGGATCGAGTTGCTCGATGTTGAACACGCCCTCCCCCTGCCATGTCCCGTTCAGCATCAGCGCCGCGCCGATCATCGCCGGAACGCCGGTGGTGTAGCTCACCGCCTGGTTGCCGGTCTCGGCGAAGGCCTCTTCGTGATCGCAGATGTTGTAGACATAGACCGTCTTCTCCACCCCATCCTTCACGCCGGTGGCGATGTCGCCGATGTTGGTCTTGCCCTTGGTGGTGGTGCCGAGCGTCGAGGGCTCGGGCAGCACGGCCTTCAGGAATTGCAGCGGCACGATCTCGCGGCCTTCGTACATCACCGGCTCGATCGAGGTCAGGCCGACATTCTGCAGCACGCGCAGATGGGTGAGATACTGGTCGCCGAAGGTCATCCAGAAGCGGATGCGCTTGATCTCGGGGTAGAATTTGGCGAGGCTCTCAAGCTCCTCATGGTACATGAGGTACATATTCTTGGTGCCGACCTGGTCGAACTGGAACACCTGGCGCGTGCTCAGCGCCGGCGTCTCGACCCACTCGCCATTCTCGTAATGCCGCGCCGCCGCGGTGATCTCGCGGATGTTGATCTCGGGATTGAAGTTGGTCGCGAAATGCTGGCCGTGATCGCCACCGTTGCAATCGAGGATGTCGAGCACGTCGATCCGGTCGAGCAGATGCTTCTTGATATGCCCCGCGAACACGCTGGTGACGCCCGGATCGAAGCCCGATCCGAGCAAAGCCATCAGCCCGGCTTGCTTGAAGCGCTCGTGATAGTCCCACTGCCAGCTATACTGGAAGCGCGCCTCGTCGCGCGGCTCATAGTTCGCGGTGTCGAGATAATGCGTGCCGGTCTTGAGGCAGGCCTCCATCAGATTGAGGTCCTGATACGGCAGCGCGAGGTTGACCAGCAGCGCCGGCCTGACCCGCTCGATCAGCGCCGCAGTGGCGTCGACATCGTCGGCGTCCACTTCGGCGGTATCGATGGTGACGCCGTAGCGCTCCTTCACCGATTGGGCGATCGCGTCGCACTTGAATTTCCGGCGGCTCGCCAGCGTGATCTTCCCGAACAAATCGGGGTTCTTCGCCATCTTGTGCACCGCGACCGACGACACACCGCCAGCGCCGATGACCAGAACGTCCTTCACCTGCTTCTCCGTCCAAATTGGGTTGCGGGGCTAATATGGGGATGCCGTGGCAGATGCAAACGGAGCAGTGCCTATTCCTCCCTCGCAAGCGGGGGAGGTGGCACGCGCAGCGTGACGGAGGGGGCGTAGCCGCAAGCGATACCCACGCGGCCAGCCCCCCTCCGTCGCTTCGCGCCACCTCCCCCGCTTCGCGAGGGAGGAATAAGTGCGTATGCTCCGACAAAATCACAGGAGAGTCCGATGCCGATCGATCGCCGCACCATGCTGGGCACCGCGCTCGGCGTTGCAACCTTTGCCGCCACGAGCGCCCGCGCGCAGCAATGGGGTGCGCCTGCCAGCCCCGCCGCCGGCGATCCGAAGGCGCCGCAATGGCCGCCCGCCGAACATTTCAAGCTGTGGCCCGGCAAGCCGCCGGGTGCGCAGGCCAAACTGCCCACGCCCGACAACACGATGAACGGCCCTGCGGACAATCGCGAGCTGTGGCTGCGGGGCGTCGCCGAGCCGCATGTCGGGGTGTTCCGCCCGGCTAGGCCCGACGGACGCGCGGTGCTGGTGATTCCCGGCGGGGGCTATCAGTTCGTCTCGGTGCATAACGAGGGGATCGACGTCGCGGCGGAGCTGACCGCGCAGGGCATCACCTGCTTCGTCCTCGCCTATCGCCTCCCGGGCGAAGGCTGGGACGATCGCGTCGATGTGCCGCTGCAGGATGCCCAGCGCGCGATGCGGCTGATCCGCGCCCGCGCCGCGACCTGGGGGATCGATCCGGCCAGGCTCGGGGTGCTCGGCTTTTCGGCGGGCGGGCATCTCGCCGCGATGCTTGCGGTCGGGCATGCCGATCCCGTCTACAAGGCGGTGGACGCCGCCGACGCGCTGCCCGCGCATCCGGCTTACGCCGGACTCGGCTATGCGGTGGTTTCCTACACCACCAACGGCTTCGATGCGTCGCGGGACAGCGGTCTTTGGGAAGGCCTGCCCGATGCGGCGACCGCTGCGCGCTACGATGCGCTCGCGCGCGTCTCGGGCGCGACGCCGCCGTGCTTCGTCTTCCACGCGGTCGACGACGGCAGCGTGCCGATCCGCCAGAGCATCGCCTGGATGGAGGCGTGCCTGGCTGCCAAGGTGCCGGTGGAGACGCACATCTTCGAGAAAGGCGGGCATGGTTTCGGCGGCAAGCATCTGGCGGCCGAACTCCCGGGGCGGCTGTGGCCGACGCAGTTTGGGCGGTGGAGCGCGAAGCACTGACCTCCTCCCCTCCCTGGAACGGAGGGGAGTAAGAAGGTTAGTCCGTTGCGTTCGCGAACCGATTGTTGCAGCTTCGCCAAAATTACGGAGGGGGAAAGCAAATGCACAGTCCTATTCTACAGCCCGTCATCGCGTTGATCGCATGGACTTTGGTCATGCTGGTGTGGATGGTGGTCGCGCGGATGCCGGCGATGAAGAAGGCCGGCATCGATGTGAACAAGATCAGCGGCGGGCATCCCGGCGCGCTCGACGGCGTCGTCGAAGCCAGGGCGCAATGGCCCGCGCACAATTATATGCATCTCGTCGAGCAGCCTACCCTGTTCTACGCGATCTGCCTCGTGCTGGCGCTGCAGGGCGCGGGGGACGGCTTCAACCTCACGCTCGCCTGGGCCTATGTTGCCCTGCGCGTGCTCCACAGTCTGGTGCAGGCAACCTTCAACCGGATCATCATTCGCTTCATACTTTTCGGGCTGTCCACCCTGGCGCTGGTCGGTCTGACGCTGCACGCGGCGATGGTCTACTGGCACTAACCGAACAGCCGCGTCAGGCTCCGTTCCAGCATCAGCAATTGCCACAGGGTCCGGCCGTGCTCCGCGCGGCCGGACCGGTGATCCTCGGCAAGCTTCGCGATCGCCCTGGCGTCGAACCAGCCGGTCCCCGCCAGCACCCGCGACGCGGACAAGCGCCGCGCCTCATCGGCCAGCGCGCCGCGGAACCAGGCGCTGATCGGAGTCACGAATCCCATCTTGGGCCGGTACAGCACTTCCTTGGGCAGCCACGGCTCCATCGCCTTCTTCATCAGCCACTTGCCCTGGCCCGCATTGATCCGGAGCGACGGCGGCAGCGTGGCGGCGAACTGCACCAGCCGGTAATCGAGCAACGGCTCGCGCGCCTCGAGGCTGACCGCCATGCTGGTGCGATCGACCTTGGTGAGGATGTCGCCGGGGAGGTAATGCTTGATGTCGGCATATTGCGCGCGATCGAGCGCGTCGCGCGCCGGGGCCTGGCGCATCGTATCGGTGTAGCGCTGCTCGGCGGTGTGGCCGCCCAGCGCCTTGCGCGCGGCATCGCTGTACAGCATCTGCCGCAACGCCGGGGTCGTGACCCCCACCGCCTTGGGATAGGCAAATTCCCCGCCCTCGGCGAGCGCCAGAAACGTCGTCTTGGCGCGCAAAGGGCGCGGCGCCCAATCTGCCTTGGGGTAGAAACGCCCCAGCGTCCCGAACACGCTCGCCCGCACCCCCTGCGGCAGCAAATTCCGCATCCGCTCCTCGGCCGCGAAGAACTTGTACCGGCGGTACCCGGCGAACGCCTCGTCGGCGCCGTCGCCCGAAAGCGCCACCGTCACGCCCTCGCGCGCCAGCTGGCACACGCGGTAGGTCGGCAGCGCCGAGGCATCGGCGAAGGGCTCGTCGAACGCCTCGACCAGGGTGTCGATCAGCGCGAAATCGTCCGCGGCCACCGTCCGCGTACGATGCTCGGTGGCGAAGCGATTGGCGATCATCTGGGCGTAGGCGGTCTCGTCATAGCCCGCCGCATCGAAGCCGATGGTGCAGGTCTTGACCGCGCTGCGGCTCGCCTCGGCCATCAGCGCCACCACCGCCGAGCTGTCGACCCCGCCCGACAGGAATGCCCCCAGCGGCACGTCGGCGATCATCCGCGACGTCACCGCCGCGCGCATCCGGTCGACCAGTTCGGCCTCCAGATCCTTGGTCTTGCCCGAAGCGCGCCGCGAGAAATCCAGGTCCCACCATTTCACCGGCTGGGGCATTGGCTTGCCGCGTTCAAGCAGCAGGAAGTGGCCGGCGGGGAGCTTCTTCACGCCCGCGAGGATCGAGGCATCGTCGGGCACATAGCCCAGCCCCATATAATCCTCGACCGCGCGGAAATCCGCCGCCCGCCGGAACTGCGGATGCGCGAGCAGGCCCTTGATCTCGGATGCGAACGCCACCGCGCCGTTGGACAATTCGGTGTAGACCAGCGGCTTGACCCCGAACCGGTCGCGCGCGAGCAACAGGCACTTCTTCTGCGCATCGTACAGCGCGAAGGCGAACATGCCGTTGAGCCGCTCCAGCATCGACGGCCCCCACGCGCGCCAGCCGTGCAGGAGCACTTCGGTATCGCTATCGCTCTGGAACCGCGCGCCCAGCGCCTCCAGTTCGCGGCGCACCTCGCGGAAATTATAGATCTCGCCGTTGTAGGTCACCGCGACGCCCTGATCGGGGGTCGCCATCGGCTGCGCGCCACCGGCCAGATCGATAATCGACAGCCGCCGGTGCCCGAGCCCGACGCCCGGCGCGGTCCACACCCCCGATCCGTCCGGCCCGCGATGCGCGAGCACCTCGGTCATCGCGGTCACCCGCGCGGGGTCCACGGGCTTGGAAGTCAGCGGATGATAGAGACCAGCGATGCCGCACATGATCGACCCCTAGCGGGTTTAGCGCGTGCCCGACAACCGGTCGGCGAGCATATCCACCGGCCCCACCGCCTTGAGAAAATCGCGGATCGCCGCATCCGAATCGAACCCGCCCCGCTCGGCCGAGATCAGCACCGCCACAGCGCGCTGCTGCCCGCCGAACAATTTGACCAGCAACGTCTCCAGCTTGACGCGCTTGTCGCTGCCGGTGGTCACTTCGCCGACGCGGTACCAGGTCACCACCTGCCGCTCGATCCGCCCGGGGCCGACCATCCGCAGCGCGTCGCCGCCATCGACCGGCGGCATAGCGTCGATCCGCACCCAGCGATCGTTCTCGCGGATCGCGCCGATGCCGAAGCCGACCAGTTCCTTGCCCTCCCGCTGACTGTCGTAGAGCGCCACGGCGAGATCGACCGCCCTGCCCTGCCCGTCGATATAGCGGCCCATCAGGAAGTGATCGGCGGCCGGATAATTGGGCGCCCAGGGCGCGCTCGCGCTGATCGGCGCGCGGGTCCACCCGGCGACCTGCGGCAGCTCGACGGTGGCGGGCAAGGGCTGCGCGCGCGCATCGATCAGCGTCCCCCAGCCGAGGAACAGGCACGCGACCGTCAGCACCAGCAGCGACACGACCGGCGCATCGACTTGGCGGCCCGGCGCAACCTGCAGGCTAGCGGGATCGAACCACGCCGCGTCGGGATCGCGATCGAACCAGCGCCAGCCGATCGCCAGCACCACCACCATCACCAGCCCGAAGAACACCCAGCCGTAAACGATATGATCGAACCCCGTCGCCTGCTCGACCGAGGTCCACCAGGCGGCATAGATGGTCGCAAAGGCGCGCAGCCCGTTGGCGATCACCGGCACCAGCATCGCCATCGTCAGAAAGGCGATGCGGCGCTTCCACGAGACGTAGCAGACGTTGGCGACCAGCACGCCATAGGCGACCATCGCGATCAGGAACTTCGCCCCCGAGCATGCCTCAGCAATCTCGAAATAGCCGTTGGGGGTCGAGATCAGCACGCCATCCACGCTCGCCGGCACGCCCGACAGATGGAGCAAAGGCATCACCATCCGCACGGTAATGTCCTGCAATGGCCCCTCGAGGAAATCTCCGAACGGCACCAGGAACAGCATGTAGAACAGCGGAAACAGCAATGCCCGCGCCACATTCGGCCCCAGCACGCTCACCACCGCGCCCTGCAGCATCAGCACCAGCCCGGCATGGCGGAACAGCGCCACGCCCGCCGCCTCGCCGACCACCCAGCTAACCCCGCCCGCGCCGACCAGCGCCAGCCCCGGCCACCAGCCACTCGGCACGACATCGGCCAGCTCGCGCCGCCGCTGCCACACCAGCCAGCCGATCACCGGCGCGACGAACAGGCAATGCCCGAAGGTGGTGTTTGTCCAATAGATGCGCAGCAGGTCCGCCGCGTCATGGTGGAACAGCAGAAGCAAGGCGGCCCAGGCGCCCGCCAGCATCACCGCGTGCCGTTTCCAAACCGCATCGAACGTAACACCGGCAGGTGCGCGTCCTGCGGTGGCGGCAGTCATGCCGCGGTCCGCTTGGGCGCGCCGGGCCGCAGCCCCAGCACCTGGTCGAGCGGCGAGAGCCTCGCCTCCCAGCTATAGCGCTCGAGCACCTGCTTGCGCGCCGAAGCGCCCAGCTCGGCGGCCTTGCGCGGATCGCCCAGCAATTGCGTCACCGCCTCGGCGATCTCGCCGACGGTCTCGCCCACGCGGATCGTCCCGGCATGATCGATGCCCTGCGCGGCGGCGGCGGATGCCACCACCGGGCGCGCCATCGCCATGCCCTCGAGCACCTTGTTCTGGATGCCGCGCGCCAGCTTGAGCGGCGCCACCACCACCGATGCCGCCGCCAGCCAGCCGCGCACATCGGCGACTTCGCCGGTCACGGTAACCCCCGGCTGCTTCACCAGCGCGCGCACCGCATCGGTCGGGTTGCGACCGACGATGGCGAAGCGCGCGTCGGGATGGGCGATACGGATGTGCGGCAGGATCGTCTCGACGAACCAGGTCACGCCCTCGATATTCGGGCGATAATCCATCTGCCCAGTGAAGACGATCAGGCGGCCCATCGAATCGATCCGCTTGAAGTGCGCGGCGGGATCGTACTGGTCGGTATCGATGCCGTTCTCGACCACGTGGACGCGCTGGGCGCCGGTGCGGTCGCGGAACAGCGCGGCTTCTTGTTCGCTGACGAACAGGCTGGCGTCGGCGCGCGCCGCCACCGCTTTCTCGTGCGCCAGCATCATCCGCGCCTCGCGGCTGAGCATCCAGCTCATCGGCCCCTTGGAGCTTTGCGCGTACGCCGCGAACTTGGCCGAATCCATGTCGACGAAGTCCATGATGACCTTCTGTCGCGGCCGCGCGGGCAGATACTGCGCCATCTGGCTGGAGAAGACGAAGATCGTGTCGATCGCATGCCGCTCGAGCAGATTGTCCACCGAGGCGCGGAGCTGCTGGTTGTCGAACGAGGTCAGCGACACCGGGCGATGCGACATCAACGCCTGCAGCCCCGACATCGCCTGACCCTTCGAGCGCCAGATGATCGAGCGGTTGCCGGTGTATTTCGCCAGCTGGCTCTTGTTCTTGAGATCGGCGGGATCGTCCGCGAAGGCGATCAGGTGCACGCGCTTCCGGGCCGAGAGGTACTTCAGGATATGGAAGCCACGGATCTTGTCCCCGCGGTCGGGCGGGTATGGGATACGGTGCGCGAGGAACAGGATGTCGCCCATCAGCCGAGGCCCCGCGCGATCAGCGGGCCGACGCGGTTGGTCAGCCACAAGGGCAGCCGGCTCCACACCGCGACCTGCATCCTATATTTCGGATTGAGCGGGTTGGCGTCGCGCGGCGCTACGCCATCCATGGTGCGGTCGAAATAGGTCAGCGGGGTGGGCTCGAAGCCCCAATTCTTCTTGAAGGCGGCGGCGCCGGTCCCGGCCTTCGAACGGCCGAAGTCGAAGCGCGTGCAGCCGCGCGTCCGGGCACGACGCATCAGCTCGAAATACATGCGGTCGTTGGCGCGCAAGGGGCGCGCGGCGGCGGTGCCGCCGCCCCAATAGGGATAGACGGTGCCGTTCCAGTACAGACTCAACACGCTCGCCACCGCTACTCCACCGTGCCGGACTGTAACGAGGTCCGCCGATTTGCCAAACTCCTTCAAAACCTCGGCAAATAAACTTGGCGGAAACACCGGAGTACCCAGGTTTCGAACCGATTCGGCATAGACGGCATAGTGCGCCTTGACGTCGTCCGGATGACAGCCGGTGCTGATCTGGAGATCGTTGGCGAGGCTTTTTCGCACCTCGGCGCGCTGCTTGCGCGGGATAGCGGCGAGCTCGGCCTCGTCATCCGCCGCCAGATCGCGCGCGAAGCCGAGATAGGTGGTGTCGTCGACCGTCCATTCGGGGCCCGGCAGCGGACCGCCGCGCACTTCCATCGACGGGCAGTTGAGCCGGTGGGCCATATCCCACGAAGCCTGCGCCAGCGCGGAGACCACTTTGGGGTTGTCGGCGAGGATACCGCCGCCGACGCCGAACGCCGCCGATGCCAGCACGCGTCCGAACAAGGCCGAATGCACTTCGGTAAGCGGCATCACCCCGACCAATTGGCCGTTGCTGCCCTCGGCGACCAGATAATGGCTCTTCTGCCCGCACCCGCGCGCCACTGCGACGCTCCATGCGGGGAGATGGAAGGGCGTGCCCTCGGCATGCTCGTGCACATAGGCCCCGATCCGCGCGCGCTCGATCGGATCGCCGAGATCGGCGATATGGAGCGTCATCGGCCGGGCGAACATCGGCGCGTTCACTGGATCCGCTCCGCTTGGCCGGCGACAATCGCGTCCATCCGGCCCCATTGATGCCCGGCGATCAGCGTCCGCAATTTTCCCGCCATCGCGCCAAGCCGGGCGTAGTGCCGGAGCTTCGACTTGAGCGGCGCGTTGGCGACGCGCGGCTGGCCAGGGTCGATTTCCCACGGGTGAAAATAGAAGACCGCCGGGCGCTGGTCCTTGTTGGCGGCATCCACCGCGGTGCGAGTGATCGCGCCGGGCAGCAGCCGGAAGAAACCGCCGCCGGTGGTGACTTCCTTGCCTGCAACCCGGGCGATGGTGATCGGCACCTCGATGAGGTCGGCGCCGGCGACCGGCCGATACGGCCCGCGCGGGGCATCCGCCCAGCCATAATGGTCGTGCCGGATCGGCGCGACGCTCGACGAATAGCCGTAGCCCGCCTCGGCGAGGATCGCGTGCGCCCAGGGCGTCCGCGTATCGATCGAGAAGCTCGGCGCGCGATAGCCGGTGACCTTGGCGCCCGAAGTGTCCTCGATCACTGCCCGCGCCCGCGCCAGATCGGCGCGGAACTGCTCGGGGCCCATCGTGAACACGCGCTGGTGGTCCCAGCCGTGGCTGGCGATCTCATGCCCCCCGGCAACGATCCGCCGCATCAATTCGGGATAGCGCTCGGCCACCCAGCCAAGCGTGAAGAAGGTCGCCTTGACGCCCCCGGCCTCGAACAATGCCAGCACCATGTCGGTATTCGCCTCCACCCGGTGCTCGAGCGAATCCCAGTCCGCCCGGTCGATCACCTTCTCAAAGGCGCCTACCTGGAACCAGTCCTCGACATCGACCGAGAGGGCGTTGACCACCATGCGCGCCGCTTACGCCGCCCGGCCGCGGGACGCGGGATCGTCGTTGCCGCGAAGCGCGGAGAGATCGGGACGGCGCGCCTCGCCGCTTTCGACCCAGTCGACCAGCAGAGTCAGTACGCGGCGCAACGCCTCGTCCTGCTCCTTCAGGTGCGATTCCAGCTCGGCGATGCGACGGCTGAGCGCGGGATCACCCGAGACGGGAGCCTCCGAACGGATCGGGCGCGGCTCGCCCATCGGCGGCGGCGTCGGCGAACCCATCGGGATCGGCGCGACTTCGTGGAGCTCGAACGGCTCGGGCTCGCGGCGAAGCTGCGATTCGGGCACATCGTCGTTGAGGTCCGAGATAACCGCGCTCACGTCGTGCGCCGTAAAGCTGTCGATCTGCTCGATCGCGCCGAACAGCAGGACGCGGCTGGCAAGCTGGTTGAGCCGGCGCGGGCTACCGCCCGACCAGCGGTACATCGTGTCGATCGCATCGTTGGTGAAGCGCGGCTTGCCCCGCCAGCCGACGCACGACAGGCGGTGGATCAAATACGGCTCGACTTCGTCGGCATCCATCGCGTCGAGATGGTGCATCGCGATCACCCGCTGGCGCAATTGCTCGAGCCGCGAATCCTGCAGCGTGATGCGGAACTCGGGCTGGCCGAGCAGGAAGATCTGCAGCAGCGGATATCCGCCGGCCTGGAAATTGGAGAGCATGCGCAGCTCCTCCAGGCTCTCGATCGGCAGCGACTGCGCTTCGTCGACCACCAGCAGCGTGCGCTTGCCGGCGCGGGCGACCGCGTGCAGCCCCTTCTCGATCGCCGACAGCATCGCCGCCTTCGAAACGTCCGCCGCGTCGATGCCCAGTCCCGCCGAGACGAGGCGCAGCAGATCCTCGGGGCGCAACTGGGTCGAGACGATCTTGATCACGTTCATCCGCTCGCGGTCGATCTGCTCGAGCAGATGCCCCATCAGCGTGGTCTTGCCCGCGCCCGGATCGCCGGTGATTACGACGAAGCCCTCGCCCTGGCTCAGGCCATAGCCGAGGTACGCCATCGCTTTGCGGTGCGTGGCGGTGTCGAACCAGAATTTGGGATCGGGGGTCAGCTGAAACGGCCGGCCGCTCAATCCATAATGGTCGTCGTACATAATCTAGAACCCGTACCGGAGGCCGAACAGCGCCTGCGCTGAGAGGTCTTTGCCATTGGTCTGGTCGTCATACCCATAGATGCCCACCGCCGCGGTAGCATCGAGATGGTTGAAGAAACGTCGCGTATAGGCGGTATTCGCGCCCCAGCCCAACGTTGCGTCCGCACCCGGCAGATCGGTATCGAAATAGCTGACGAAGGCATTGCCGCTGATCGCCGCGTTCCGCCCCATCTCGCGCGATGCGAAGACCTGGCCGTAATAGGTCTGGTCCGAGGTGCCGTTTACGGTGAAGGCGGTGCCGTTGGTCGGCGCGATAAAGTCGCGCCGCGCATATCCGCCGCCGAAGCCGAAGTGGTTCGGCCCGCGGTTCATCACCACCACACCGGTCACGCCGCGCGAACGGTAATTGCCCGTCGCGGTCGAGGCGAAGATGCCGTTCATGCAGCTTCCCGCCGCGCTGCCGTTGGTGCCGAACACGCAGCCGGTCTGCTGGCCCGAGAAGGGGTTCTCGCTGGTCGTGCCGAACGCGTCGGGCAGCGCCGCCAGCGATCCGTTGAGCTGCTGGCCGAAGCTGGTGACGCTGTCGTAGACGCCGATCTGGATGCCGCTGCCCGGGCCGGTCTGATAGCTGAACGAGCCGGTATAGCTCATCGAGTCGTAACGCTTGCCGACGCGCGCCTCGAGGAAGGTCTTGCGGCTGGGGCGCCAGATCACGCCGGCATCCCAGAAGATGCCCTCGAAGTCGTACGAGAGCCGCTGTGGCGAGGCCGGATCGGTGACGAAGCGCCCATTTGCGTCGCGGACAGGCTGGCCGGTGCCGTCGAGCAGCGCGTCCTTCTGGCTGATCTTGATATTCTCGTAGCCGACGCCACCCGCGATCGCGATGCCGCGCCCGATCGGCAGCACCACGTCGCCGCGCCCGAACTTGCCTTCGAAGCGGTTGTCGAGCTGCCCGGCGCTCTCGCGGGTATAGCCGCCGCTCGCGGTGATCCCGATCGGCAGCACCGTGCCGGATTTCACCCCGACGCTGGCGGTCGCGACATGGACCTGCGAGCTGTCGTAATTGTCGAGCGCGGGCTGGCCCGCGGGGACGCCGGTGCCGGTCTGCTTGTTCTCGACCTTGGTGTAGCCGAAGCGATAGGCGCCGTTGACGAACATCGGCCCGACATGCGTCTGCAAATTCGGGCCGACATAGCCCGAATAGACCTGGCTGACATTGGTGTTGTTGCCCGAGATCGCGCCCGGCGTGGCGCCGCGGATATCGGTGCGGCTGCGCGCGGCGATCGCGCCGGCCTCGAGCGACAGATCCTTGGTCGCGCGCACCCGCACGCTGGCGATGCCGCTGTGGACATTGTCGTCGGGCGTGGCCGCGTCGTACGAAAAGCGGTGCTGATACTGGTAGCTGAGCTGCACCTCGACGCGCCGGGTATGCGCCGAAATATCCACCCCCGCGCCGACCGAGGTGTAAGTCAGCACGTCCCCGCCCTGCAGATCGGCGCTGAGCACCTGGCCCGCGTCGATATGGGGCGAAATCTTTACGCGCTGCGCCTGCGCGGGAACCGCGATGGTCCCGGCGAGCGTGAAAGCGGTGATTGCAACAAGCCGGGTCACTTCCCCGCCTCCCCATAATAGCTGCCGAACCGGCGGCCGCCGGGACGGAACGAGACTGCGTTGAGCAACAATTGGATATGCTCGCATCCGTCGAGCATCGCGGTGGCTTCGCGCAGATCGGATTCGCTGGTCTTGTCGGCGCGGACCACCAGCATCACCTGCCCCACGTGCAGCGCGAGCACCGCCGCGGGCGACGCGGCCAGCGCGGGCGGCGAATCGAAGATCACGATGCGGCGCGGATTGGCGGCGGCCAGCCCGTCGAGGATCTGGCGCGCACGATCGCTCGCCAGCATCTCGGTGTCGCTGACGCTCTTGGTCCCGGCGGGGAGCACGCAAAGCTGCGGCACGTCGGTATCGATGATGCAGTCCTCGACATTGACCGTGCCCGCGAGCGCATCGAGCAGCCCCGGACCCTCGGGCAGGCCAAGCCGGGCCATGATGTCGGGCTTGGCGAAATCGGCATCGACCAGCAGGACTTCGACATCCTTCTCGGCCGCCATCGAAAGCGCGAGGTTGATCGCGCAGAAGGTCTTGCCCTCGTCCTGCTGCGCCGAGCAGACGAGCACCATCCGCGCGCGATCGGCATCCATGCCGGAAACCGCGCGCGCGGTGAGCAGCAACTGGCGCTTGGCCAGCCGGAATTCCTCGGCGAGCGGGGTGATCTGGCTGCCGGGGACGATCATCCCCGCGCTCGCCAGCGCCGTCCGGTCGATCGGCGCCATGCGGCGGCCGGTCTCGCGCCTGGGTTCCTCGGGCACATCGGCGGCAAAGCCGCGACGCAGGACCGGAGCGGCTTCGGCCACGACCGGAGCTTCATACGCGGGCACAGGCACCGGCTGCGGCTCGTACACGGGCTGCGGCGCGGCGCGCTGCACCGGTGGCGGCACAGGCTGCTGCACCGGCGGCGGCGCGAAATGATATTGCTCCGCCGCCCGTTCGAGCAGCGAACCACGATAGCGGCGCGGGCTATGATCGTTCATGCGCTCAGGCCCCCATGCCGCGCTGAAGAAATTCGACCCCGATCAGCCCCACCCACGCCGCGCACAGCGCCAGCGTGCCCCCTGCGAACAGCGTCAGTTTCTTGCGCCGCATCGCGATCTGGGCGCTGGTCAGCACCTCGCCGATCGCGCCGATCACCGGCATGCCCGAGGCACGCTCGAGCCGGGTCGCGGTCGAGAAGGTCGTGGTCAATTTGCCGAACGCGAAAGCGACGGCAACACCCGCGCCGAGCCCGGCGATCAGCACCGCGGTCAGCAGCATCGGCCGGTTCGGCGCGGTCGGCGCGCGCGGCTGGGTCGGCGGATCGATCACGCTGAACTTGACCGCATCGGTCGAGCTCTGCGCCGAACTGCGCAGCCGCACCTGCTCGCGATCGGCGAGCAATTTGTCGTACTGGTCCTTGAGCACCTGATAGTCGCGGTCGATCGACGCCTGCTCGGCGGCGGCGGCGGGATTGTCGGTCATCGCCGATTGCAGCTTGGCGAGATCGGCGTTGATCGAATCGCGGCGCTGGGTGAGCGAGGCAACCTGGGTCACCTTGTCCGCACGCATCGCCTGCAGACTAAGGTAAAGCGGATTGCTCGACCCCGCGCCGCCGCCCGACAGCGGCTCGTTGCGTGCCGCCGCCTGCGCCTGGCCAAGCTGGCTGCGCAGCGCGACCATATCGGGATGGTTGCTGGTCCAGCCGCGCGCCTGCCCCTCGGCGATCTGCCCCTGGATCGCCGCCAGCCGCGCGCGCGCCGGCCCGGCGACACCGCCGCCACCGCCGGGCGAGCTGGCGGAGGTTCCCGCCATCTGCGCATTGATCGTGTTGACTCCGCTCTGCGCCGCCGCGAGATCGGTCTCGACCTGCGACAGCTGCGTCCGAGCCGCCGACACGCGATCGTTGAGCGACCCCGTTCCCGGCAGCGAACCCAGATAGCGCGCCTCGAAATCGGCCTTCTTGGCTTCGGCATCCTGCAACGCCTTCTGGCGCGAATCGATCTGCTCATCGAGGAAGCGCAGCGACTGGCTGGTCTCGTCGCGGGTGCCCGAGAGGTTATCCTCGACGAACAAGTCGATCAATTTCTGCGCGACCTGGCGCGCCATCTTGCCGCTGCCCGCGGTCACGGTGATCTCGAAGAGATTGTCCTGCTGCGCGGTTAGCTTGATCATCCCTTGCAGCGATGCGATCCGGTCCGCCACGTCGCGGTCGGTCTGCACCGTCTTGGCGAGATCGGTGCCGCGGACGACCTTCTCGAGGTTGACCGCCGAGGTCAAAGTCTGGCGGACCCGGTCGATATCCTTCTGCTGGTCGTTCTGCGTCTGCAGGCTGTCGGTCGGCAGGATCTGGCGGAGCTGGATGAAAATGCGCGCGTGGCTCTCATATTTGTTCGGCATCTGCGACACGACCAGCCAGCCCGCGAGGCACAGCCCCCAGGCGACCGCCAAGGCGATCCACTTGCGCATCCAGACCGCATGAAGCGCGGCGCGAAGTTCGTCGAAGATGCTGCCCATTATCGGCTCAGAACATGCTTTCGGGGATGATGATGACGTCGCCCGGCTCGAGCCGGACGTTGGCGCTGGTGTCGCCGTTCTTCAGAAGATCGGACAAGCGCACGCGAAACTCGCGCTGCCGGTTCGATGCCTTGTCGTAGCGGACCAGCCGCGCGCGGTTGCCCGACGCGAACTCGCTCAATCCGCCGACCGAGATCATCGCGTCGAGGATCGTCATGTTGGCGCGGTACGGGATCGACGCCGGCTTCTCGGTCGCGCCGACGATGCGGACCTGCTGGCTGAAGGTGCCGGCGAAATTCTCGACGATCACCGATACGATCGGATCCTTGATATATTCGCTGAGCGCATAGCGCATGTCGTCCGCCAGCATCGCCGGGGTCTTGCCCGTGGCGGGCATGTCGCTGATCAGCGGCGTGGTGATCCGGCCGTCGGGGCGCACCTGCACCTTCGCCGACAGATCGGGATTTCGCCACACGAAGATCGAAAGCTGGTCGAGCGGGCCGATGATATATTCGGCGCTCGGCCCCTCACGGGTGGGCACCAGGGGCGCGGGCTGAAGCTCCGGCCGTCCGCCACCGCCAACGCAACCCGACAGGAGGAGCGCCGCGCTGAGCGGCACCGCGAACATCCTGCCAAACTTCACAAAAACCATTGCTCGAGCCTCCATTCGCACGGGCCATCGCCACCGACGTCTCGGCAGCACCCGTGCGGGATCGGGCAAGCTATGAGGTGAGAGAGGTTAAGATGGAGTTAGGAGTTGGCAGCCGGAGCGGGATATCCCCGATCCGGGACGATGTGCCAAAATCGCTATTCTTCACGCCGCGGCGCACGCTTCCGATCCGCCGGCACGGTCGCGCGCGATCGCCGCCGCAAGCTTCTCGCCAACCATTTGCCCCATCTCGTGCGAGCTCGTGATTCCCTGGATGAAGGGATGACGCCCCATGATGAAGGGAAGGCTAAGGCAGAATAATTGATCCTCCGGGATATCGTCCGAAATCGGATGATACGCGTCGTCGATCGCGATACCGCGGCTCGGCCCCCTGGACCGCGCGGCGACATCGTGCACGATTCCCTGGGCAAGCAGCGAGGGAAAGGGGAAATCCTTCGCCGCCAGCGCGCGCTGGCCGATCGCATCGATGAACACCGGAAACGCGATTCGCTCCGCGCCGATGTGCAGTATCGCGCCGCGCTCGGGGCCGTGGCTGTCGACGCGATACGCGTCGCCTACTGCGCGCACGCTCAGCTTGCCGGCGCGATGCAGCGCGAGCATCCGCTTGATCGATTCATGCGGCACCGTCGCGTAATCGTCGACGAACACCGGCTTGAAATAGCGCGAGAAGCGCTGAAAATCGGCGTCGTCGAGGTGCGGCACCAGCAATTCGATCACTTCGTGCATCCGCAGAATCGCATAGCGCCACGGCACCGTGTGGCGCGCTTCGTAATTGCGCTGCGCTTCCTCTAGGTTGCGCACCGCCCACGCGAACGGGTCCACGCCGACGCGCTCGGCAAAATACCGGTCGGAAAACGCTTCGAGATCAACGGTATCGAGCCCGATCTTCAAGGCATATGCGGGATCGGCGGCCGCCAGTTCGGCCTTGAACAGCGCGAACGCACTGTCCAGCAAAGCGCCATCCTCGTCGGCGACCAGCGCGTCGATCGCCTCCGCGTTGCAGATCGGCAACGGCTCGTAGGGGATCGGAAAATAGAAGTCCGCTTCGGGCAGCAGCCCCTTCCGCGAAAGCATCGTCATGTGAAAGCCGGCGGTGTCCGGCGCCGGCGCGTAGGATAGCGCACCGTCCGCTTCCTCGACGAACGCGCCGTGCGTCACCGCCAGCGCCACCGCCGCGTCGATCGCGCTCAGCGAGGATCCTCGGATGCCGATGTCGCAGGGCGGTATCTGCGCCAGCGCCGATGCTGGCCATGGGCTCAGGAAATAGCCGGGCCGCACCTCGGGCTCGGCGGGCCATTGGTGGCCGGTCGCGAGCACGACGTGGGTGAAACGCTCGTCGAAACGCGCCCCGCGCCGCGGCTGCACCGTCAGCGTCATGCCCTCGGCGTCGCTGGCTACGTCGAGCACTTGGCATCCCGTCCGCACCGTCACCGCGATATCGCGATCCCGCGCCCGCTGAAGCAAGGCCTGCAACTGATCGAAGAAGAAATCGCCCAGCGCAAGCCGCGGATAAAATGCGCGGTCGTCGATTTCGCCCGGCGCGATTCCCAGTGCCGCCAGCCGCGCATCGCCTTGCTGCTCGAGCCACGCGACCAATGTCTGCTCCAGCGCCGGGATTTCCACGCTGGCGATGTTGGAGAGCATTGCCGGATCGTTCCAGCCGGGACGATAGGGAGTGCCCCGCCCGGCGCTTCCCTGCGCTTCGAATATCGTGACCGCGAGCGGCGCCGCCACACGGTCCAGCAGCGCATGCAGCGTGTAGATCGTGGTCGGGCCAGCGCCGACAAAGGCAACCGAAGGGATCATGTCCGGCACTCGCTCGCGGGATGGGAGGCAAAGCCGAGGTCCAGGCACCACGTGCCTGGACCGATATCAGCGAGCGGAAACGGACGCGTGGCGATCAGTCGTTCAATTCCGCTTTCGTGCGTGCCGCGGCTTTCTCCGCGTCGCCCTGTGCTTCCTGGCGGTCGCCGTCGGCGACGATGTCCGGGCGGCCCAACGCTTCTCCGATCGCACGCTTGGCCTTGCCGATGGTCTCGTCGGCGGCGCCTTTTGCGCGGTCCGTAAATTCGCTCATCTTGTCGCTCCTCGATACGGCGGGTGCCTGAGCGCGTAACTGCCGGGCGCGCGCGGCGTTCCCGGAAATCGTGAGAAAAATCGCGATCTTCGCTACGCTATCAACGCCTTGCGCGCATCGTCGCCAAGCGTGGCATTCGTCAGCAGTTCCCGTGCCGCCGGATGCCCCAGAAACCCGCTCGGGCTGGCGGTCGCCCCATAAGCCCCCGAGGCGAACACCGCGATCACATCCCCGACCTCGGCGCGCGGCAGCGCCACCCGGTCCGCCAGCCGGTCGAGCGGGGTGCAGAGCGGGCCAACAACCGAGGCGATCTCCTCCGGCGCCGCACCCATCCTTCCCGCCACCGCGACCGGATAGTTCCGACGCACCACCGTCCCGAAATTGCCGGTCGCCGCGAGGTGATGGTTGAGCCCACCGTCGACGACGAGGAAGGTCTCGCCGCCACTTACCTTGCGGTCCACGACGCGCGCCAGGTAAATCCCCGCCTCGCCGACCAGCCAGCGGCCAAGCTCGACCGCGAAGCGCGTCGCGGCGAGGATCGGCGGGCGGCGATCGAGCTGGAAGGCGAGCGAGCGCCCGATCCCCTCGACATCCACGGCAACGTCGCCCGCGAAATAGGGGATGCCGAAGCCGCCGCCCAAATTCACCAGCGGCGGCGGTGAGTCCACCCCTTCGGCCAGCCGCGCGGCAAGCAGGATCGTCGCCGCCTGGCTCTCGCTGATCGCCGCCGAATCGAGCGATTGCGACCCCGGGAAGATATGAAACCCGCGCCAGTCCGCGCCCGACGCGATCAGCCTTTTCACCAGCGCCGGCACCCGCGCGGCGTCGATCCCGAACGGAGAAGCGCGCCCGCCCATCCGCATGCCGCTCCCGCGCAACTCGAAATCGGGGTTCACCCGCACCGCGAGCCGCGGCCGCTTGCCCGCCCGACCGGCGAGCACCAATGCGCGGTCCGCCTCTCCTTCGGACTCAAGGTTGATGGTCGCGCCCGCTTGGATTGCCGCCTCCAGCTCGAAATCGCGCTTGCCTGGCCCGGCGAAACTGACCGATTGTGGCGTCATGACCGCGGTCACTTTTGCCAGCTCACCCGCCGAGGCGACGTCCATGCCATCCACCAGCGGCGCGATGGCCTTCAGCAGCGGGGCAAAGGGATTGGCCTTCACCGCATAATGCACGTCGACCCCGGGGAGTGCGGCCCGCAACCGCGCGATTCGCGCGGCGATGACGGCGAAATCGTAGACGTAGAGCGGCGTGCCGCCCGCTTCAGCGATCCAAGCGTCGAGATCCGGCAATCCGCCCGCAAACTCGGGAGGGATTGGCCCCGATGCTTTGGCGCCTGAGGGAATTGTCACCTCTCCCCCTCCCCGTTCGCCCTGAGCTTGTCGAAGGGCTGTCCTTCCTTCTTCCCGTCGTCCGAAGAAGAAGGCAGCCCTTCGACAGGCTCAGGGCGAACGGTGGTGAGGGACGCCCGCAACGCCGCCCGATCCAGCTTCCCATTGGCGTTTCGTGGGAGCTCAGCCCGCCAGTCATAGCGCGCCGGCTGCATGAAGCTCGGCAGCTCGCGCCGGAGCCGCTCACGCAACTCACCCTCGCGCGCGCCGTCACCCCGCGCCACCACCACGATCGCCTGGCCGAGCCGCGCGTCGGGCACGCCGAACGCCGCCGCCTCCGCCGCCTCGCCGCCCGAAAGCACCGCTTCCTCGACCTCGGTGGGGCTGATGCGGGTGCCGGCGCTCTTGATCATCTCGTCGTCGCGGCCGACGAAGCGCAGCAGCCCCGCCTCATCCTCCGCCACCGTATCGCCCGACCACACCGCCATGCCCCCGCTTGTGGACCAGGCGGGCGCCGGACGGAAGCGCTCGGCCGTCCGTTCCGCATCGCGCCAATAGCCTTGCGCGACCAGCGGCCCGGCATGGACCATCTCGCCCCGCGCGGCGCGATTCCCCTCGGCATCGACCACCATGATCTCCGCAAAGGGAATCGCGCGCCCGATCGAATCGGGATGGGCGTCCACCAGATCGGGATCGAGATAGGTCGAGCGGAACGCCTCGGTCAGCCCATACATCGGATAGATGCGCGCCGCAGCGAAGCGTTCGCGCAGGCCGTTCACCATCCCCCGGGTCAGCGCGCCGCCCGAATTGGTCAGCCGCTTGAGCCACAGCGCGGTGCCGCCCCATTCGGCCTCGAGCAATTGCACCCACAAAGGCGGCACCCCCGCCAGCGTCGTCGCGCCATAGCGCTCGACCGCCTTCACCACATCGCGCGCGGTGAGATAATCGAGCGGCACCACCCGCGCGCCCGCCGCCCAGGTCGAGAACAACTGGTTCTGCCCATAATCGAAGCTGAGCGGCAGCACCGCGAGCACCTTATCCTCAGATTCAATATTAAGAAAATGCGCTACGCTGATGGCACCCAACCATAAATTGGCATGGCTGAGCATCACGCCTTTGGCGCGTCCGGTCGAACCCGAGGTGTATAGGATCGCCGCCAGCGCATCGGAATCGGCGGCGGAGGGCGGCAACGCATCACCGCTGATCAGTTCTCCTTCGGTCACGATCCGGCAGTCTGCCGGCATATCCCCCGGCTCCAGCGCGGCGATCCGCGCGGCTTGCGTCACCAATATCCGCGCCCCGCTGTCGGCCAGGATATGCGCCACCTGCGCGCGCTTGAGCACCGGATTCACCGGCACATGCACCAGTCCCGCCCGCGGCGCGGCCAGCGGCATCAGGCAGGCGGTGCGGGTCTTGGGCAGCCAGGTCGCCACGCGGTCCCCGGTCGCCAGCTCCTGCCGGCTCAGCCAATGCGCCATGCCGCCCACCGCGGCCTCCAGCCCGGCATAGGTCAGCGTACCCGCCCTGTCTTCCAGCGCCACGGCGTCGGGAAGACCCCGCAGGGTCACCTTGTCGATCGGCTGCGGAACGGGATTGAGCGGCACCATGCACCATCCATAGTCTTGGCAGCGCACCCGCCAACCCTTAGGGCACGAAAAACACCGCACAGGGGAAGTGCTTTGCTGCCGGACGGGACGCTGGAAGTCGAAAACACCGTTCGCGCGGTCCTGCGCGACGTACTTGGGATCAGCGAGGCCCGCGCCGCCGCCTTTACCGAGGCCACGCCCTTGTTCGGCGCGCTGCCCGAACTGGACTCGCTGGCGGTGGCCGGCGTGCTCACCGAGATCGAGGACCGCCTCGGGATCCTGATCGAGGACGACGAGGTCGACGGCGAGATGCTCGAGAGTTTCGGATCGCTCACCCGCTTCGCCGCGAGCAAGGCGCTAAAGTGATCGATTACTACGACTGGCCCGGCGGCCGCGAAGCGATGCTGCGCTTCGGGCCTGCCGACGGGCCGGTCGTGGTCGCCGCGCTGCCCCTGTTCGAGGAAGCCAATCGCACCCGCACCTTCGTGGTGACGATCCTGCGCCTGCTCGCCGCGCGCGGTATCGCCAGCGTGCTACCCGATTTGCCGGGGACGGGCGAGAGTCTGGTGCCGACAGCCGAGGCGAAACTGCGCACCATGCGGGAAGCCTTTGCTGCCGTCCCGGGGAGCTACGCCATCGCCATCCGCAGCGGCGCATTGCTCGACGCGAGCGAGCGCAAAGGCCGCTGGCATCTGTCGCCCCAGTCCGGGCCCGAGCTTCTGCACGAGCTGAACCGCCTCCGGCAGGCGGGGGGTGCCGAGGATTTCGGCGGCAACCTGCTCTCGCCCGCGCTTCTGACAGACCTCGATACCGCAGAAGCGGAACTCGCGCGCGTCGTACGGCTGGAGAGCGATCCCAAGCCCGCCGACCGCAAATTCTCCGGCGCGCCGCTATGGCGCCGCGCCGAGCCGGACAACGACCTCCCCCTCGCAACCCTCCTCGCCGACGATATCGCCGCTTGGGTCCGCGCATGCGAAGGCTGATCGAATTCCCCTGCACGGGCGACACGCTCACCGGCACGCTCGACGAGGCTCCCGGCCAGACCGGCCTGCTGATCGTCTCGGGCGGCAACGAAATCCGCATGGGCGCGCATCGCGGCATGGCTCTGCTCGCCGCGCGGGTCGCTGCGGAATTGGGCGCTCCGGTGTTCCGCTTCGATCGCCGCGGCATCGGTGACTCCACCGGCGTGAACCGCGGCTTCGAATCCTCGGTGCAGGATATTTCCGCCGCCGCCGCGACCTTCGCCGCCGAAGCCCCCCGGATGCAGCGCATCATCGCCTTCGGCAATTGCGACGCCGCCACCGCGCTCGCGCTGTTCCACAGCGCCGCCTCGGTCGATGGCCTGCTGCTCGCCAACCCCTGGGTAGTCGAATCGGGCGACGATATGCCCCCCGCCGCCGCGATCCGCTCGCACTATGCCGAGAAACTGCGCGATCCGAAGGAATGGCTCAAGCTGGCTAAGGGCGGTGTGAATATCGCCAAATTAACCAAGGGCTTGTTGAAGATATCGAAGAAACCATCAGAGGTTTCCGCCGGCCTCGCCGCACGTATGGCCGAGACCCTCGCCGCGAGCCAAATCCCCGTCAGCATCCTGCTGGCGAAGGGCGACAACACCGCCATCGCCTTCCGCGACGCTTGGAAGCATCCCGCGCGCATCGAGACCTGCGGCACCGCCAGCCACAGCTTCGCGCACGCGGCGGACAAGGCGTGGCTGTTCGATCAGGTGCGCCAAGCGCTCGCCTGACTCATCACTCCGCTGCGGCGTGGTGCACCACCGTCTCGAAATCCGCCTCGGCCAAGAACCGCTCGGCGTCCAGCGCCGCCATGCAGCCCGTGCCGGCGGCGGTCACCGCTTGGCGGTAGACCTTGTCCATCACATCGCCGCACGCGAACACGCCGGGAACCGAAGTCCGCGTGCTGCCGGTCTCGACCTTGATATAGCTGTCCGAATCGAGCTCGAGGTGGCCGCGGAACAGCTCGGTCGCGGGGTGATGCCCGATCGCCACGAAGCCGCCATCGACCTCCACCGTCGAAAGCTCGCCGGTGACGGTATCGCGCAGCTCGATGCCGACCAGCCCGATCACGCCGCCGCCGTCAATGAAGCGCACGGTTTCCTTGTTCCACAGCACGTTGATCTTCTCGTTGGCGAACAGCCGCTCCTGCAGGATCTTCTCCGCCCGGAAATGGTCGCGGCGGTGAATCAGCGTGACGTCATGGCTGTGGTTGGTGAGGTAGAGCGCCTCCTCCACCGCGGTGTTCCCGCCGCCGATCACCGCGACCTTCTTGCCGCGATAGAAGAAGCCATCGCAGGTCGCGCAGGCGCTGACGCCCTTGCCCTTCAGCAATTCCTCGCTGTCGAGCCCCAGCCACTTGGCCTGTGCGCCGGTCGCGATCACCAGCACGTCGCCCACATAGACGGTGCCGCCGTCGCCGATCAGGCGGAACGGGCGCTGGCTCAGGTCTATCTCGACGATCGTGTCCCACATCATCTGCGCGCCGACATGCTCGGCCTGCGCCTGCATCTCCTCCATCAGCCACGGGCCCTGGATGACATCGCGGAAGCCGGGGTAATTCTCGACGTCGGTGGTGGTGGTCAGCTGGCCGCCGGGCTGGATTCCCTGGACGACGATCGGCGACATGCCGGCGCGCGCGCCATAGATGGCGGCGGAAAGGCCCGCAGGCCCCGAACCGAGGATAAGCATGCGCGTGGAGTGGGTGGCGGTCATGATTCGTCCGAGAATTGGCGTGGCCCGCATCTAGAGGGGCCATGCGCGGAAGCGCAACACATTGGGCTGCGAGACCGCCTCGGCAACACATAGGCGCGAACATAAATTGTCGCGCCGGATAGCTATGCTAGCGGAAGACCATCCAGCCCACGGTCGCCCAGAACAGGATTGAACCGCCAATCGCGATCAGCAGGCCGCCCCCCGGCGGCAGGCTGCGCTCGGCGTCGTGCTCCAACAGGCTGGCAGGCACGTCGTGAAACGTCTTCATTACACCCTCTCCTACGCTGACATCATCCTGCAACTTCGTTGTGAAATGGTTGCTGAACGGATGTTGTTCCCCGGTGTCATGCGCACGTAGAGGACCTCTTCGCCCCTTACAAAAGCGCGAAGTTACTCAAAATGGCTATCCGCGTAGTTTTACGGAAGCGCACCTTCCACTCGGAAGCCGCCGATTCCGATCACCGGCCCGCTCGGCGCGCCATCCGCATTGACCCGCACGAATGACACGGTGAGCGCGCCCAGTTCCGCCGCGCTGCGCCCTTGCGCGAGCTGGCGGACCAGATCCGTCGCGGGCAGCTCGATTCGCGCCTTGCCTCCATGGTGTGCGGCGGCGGCGATCTGGAACGGCCCGATCGTGCCGACCAGCCGGCTGCCTGCGTTGCCGTTGGTCGCGCCCGGCAGGTTCAGATAGACATTGTAGAAGAAGCCGCCCTGCGCGCCGATGCCGGTGAGCGTCACATCGTCGAGCACGACGGAAATCCCGACGGGCAGCATATCGGCCGGAGGCGGCGGCGGCGGCATCGGCCGCGATGCCCCGCCACGCGGCGGACCCGCACCCGGCGCGGCGGACATCACCATCGGCGGCGGCGCGGCATTGCCGCCCAGCGGCACGTGCACGGTCACATTTTCCTCGCCGAGCGAAATGCCGCCCGTCTGGCTATCCATGTTGGGCGGCGGCGGCGGGGGCATCGCTCCCCCGGGCGCGGCACCCACCATCGGCGGCCGCGGCGCACCTGAGCGGACGACCGGCATCGGCGGCGGCGCGGGCGGCGCCTTGGGCAGGGTCAGATCGGCATAGCGATAGCCCAAAGCCTCGGTGCTGATCGTCCCCTTGCGCGCGACCGCCAGCCCGGTCTGATAGTCGAGCTGCCCGCTCCAATAGGCGTCGGCCGGCCCCGGCATCGTCCGCCCCTGCCCCGCCGCGAGCCAGGCCGCCCACATACGGTCGACATTGGCGTGGTGGAGCCAGAAAAGTACGTCCTGCGGCGACTGCATCGTCGCCATCTTGCCGCCTACCAGATTGTGGATGTTGTTGTGCGGGGTCGCCTCGATCTTGCTCTCGAACGAATTGGGCTTGCTCCGGTCGAGCGCCTTCACGCTGGGGTCGAACGCGCCAAGGGTCAGCGCCTGCACCACGCTCGATCCCTTGCGGATCTCCCACAGCGGATTGTCCCCGGCATTGCCCTTCGTGAACTCCACCGGTACCGTCGGGTCGCCGAAATAGTCCCAATAAGGCAGCCGCAGCGTCTCCGACTTGGCCAGATCGCGCAATTTCTTCTCGAAGAGGTAGAGGTAGCCGCGATGCCAGGCGAGGAAATAGGGCTTGCCGTGCGGGCACATGCTCTGGTGGATGTTCGCCCAGAATGCCCAGCTGTTGGGGTTGGCGGCATCGCGATTGGCCTTGAGCTTGCCGATCGCCCCGACAAACGCCTTGTAGTTCGGTCCGGTGCGAAACTTGCTCCATGGCTCGCGCACCTGCGCCTGCCCCACCAGTTCGAACGCCGCCACCGGCCCCGCGCTGATTGCCGCCAGCAAGCCAAGCACTTCGCGCCGCTTCAGCATCCTATCGCCCCCTTAAGCCCCGGGGTGCATCATGCCAGAGGGCCGCCCGAATGCTAGGGGGTGACGCCGTCCGGTAGCGGGACGTCAAGGCCGATCAATGCGCCGGCGCCGCCCAGATCTTCCTTCCGTGCCACATCGAGGGCATCGGGTTGCCCGCCAGATCCTTTTGGGGACGGAAGCGGCCATGGCACTTGAGCAGCGCGCACATCACTTTTTCCAGCCGCTCCGGTCCGCCGCCCATCAACAGCGTGCAGTCCTTCACTCTCCCCGTGTCGTCGATAGCGAGCTGGTATCGCAGCATAAATCCATCGCGAAGGATGAGCCCCGCCTTCGCAAAGTCCGCATTGGTGAGCCATGTATCGGGATCGCCGATTGGCTGCACGCGCTCGGAATACCTCGGCGGCGGGGGTGGCGGTGCGGGGGACGAATCCTGCATGGCCTCGGCCGGCAGGAAGACGAGGAGGGAGGTAATAAGGCGCATGCGCGCCAGCATCGGAGGATTGCCTCCAGCGTGCAAGCCGGACTGTGCGCTATGGTAGCGAAGGAGGGACTTGAACCCCCGACCCCAGGATTATGATTCCCGTGCTCTAACCAACTGAGCTACTTCGCCGTACCAAAGCGAGGGCGCGCCATAAGTCGCGTGCCGCAATGGGTCAAGCGAACATATGCCGCGAGTGCGGCTCCCAGGGGCCGCCGCGGTACCACCAGCTCGCCAGCCCGATCACCTGCACCGCGCGCGGGCGGAAATCCTTCGACAGCGTGCGCAGCAGCACGCCCGCGAGCGCGGGCGTCACCTTGTTCTGGATGGTGACGTGCGGGCGCCAGCGTCCCGCATCCTGCGGCATCAGCAGCCCGGCGAACGCCTCGCACAGCCCCTCGCGGATCGCGGTCAGCTCCGGCGCCTCGATCCTGTAGCCAACCCCGCGCCCCAGCGACATCAGCCCGCTCACCTTCGCCACCGGCGCGCGAATCCCGCGCGTTTCGGCATTCAACCGGTGCTTGAGCTCCTCGGCCGCGGACGGCGGCAAATGGTGGAACAGGGTCAGATGCGCATCGAGCTGGTTGCGTTCGGGCGGGAAATGCTCGCGGCGGAGCGCGTCGAACCAGGCCTGGTCCGCGCGTTCGAACAGCGCGGTGACGATCAGCGGCGAAGCCGCACCACGCATTCGATCGATGCCGATACTAACAGACAAAGCGACTGTGCTCCGGCGAAGGCCGGAGCTTTGGCAAGCGGGTCGATCGGTCGCCAACGCTCCGGCCTTCGCCGGAGCACGGGCTTATGCAAACATGCCTCAAATCTCGACCTGGCTCCCCAGCTCGACCACGCGATTGGTCGGCAGGCGGAAGAATTCCATCGCGCTTTCCGCGTTCCTGAGCATCCACGCGAACAATTTCTCGCGCCAGATCATCATCCCCGGCCGCGACGACGCCAGCAACGTCTGCCGCGCGAGGAAGAAGCTGGTATCCATCATCTTGAACTCGGATCCGCACTGGCTGACCTGCTTGAGCGCCAGCGGCACGTCCGCCTCCTGCATGAAGCCGTATTTCAGCACCATGCGGTGGAAGCCCTTGCCCAGATCCTCGATCATGTAGCGCTTGTCGTCGGGCACATAAGGCGAATCGGTGATCTTCACGGTCAGCAGGATGATGCGGTCGTGCAGCACCTTGTTGTGCTTGAGGTTGTGGAGCAGCGCGTGCGGCACGCCATCGGGGGTCGAGGTCATGAACACCGCGGTGCCGCCCACCCGGCTCGCCGAATTGGCCGCCGAATCGATGAAGATCCTGATCGGCATCGCGCTCTCGCGCAGCCGCTCGATCATCAGCTTGCGGCCCTTGGCCCAGGTCGTCAGCAACGTGAAGACGATGAAGCCCACCAGCAACGGAAACCAGCCGCCGTCGGGGATCTTGGTCATGTTCGCCGCCAGATAGGCGAGGTCGACGGTGAAGAACACCGCGAGCAGCGGCCAGGCGTATCGCCGCTTCCACTGCCACAGTACCGACAGGACCACCGCGAGCAGGCAATTGTCAATGAACATCGCGCCGGTGACGGCGATGCCATAGGCCGCGGTCAGGTTCGATGAGGTCTGGAAGAACAGCACGAGGATGATCACCATGATCATCAGCGCCCAGTTGATGATGGGGATATAGATCTGCCCCGCGGTCGATGCGCTGGTATGCTCGATGCGCAGCCGCGGGATGAAGCCCAGCTGGATCGCCTGCTGGGTGACCGAGAAGGCGCCGGAGATCACCGCCTGCGAGGCGATGATCGCGGCCATCGTCGCCAATATCACCAGCGGCAGCTGCAGCGCCTCGGGCGCGAGATTATAGAAGGGGCTGACCAGTGCCGCCTCGCCTTCACGCATCAGCAGCGCGCCCTGCCCCATGTAATTGAGGATCAGCGCGGGGAGCACGAAGAACAGCCACGAGACGCGGATCGGGTTGCGCCCGAAATGCCCCATGTCGGCGTACAGCGCCTCCGCGCCGGTCACCGCCAGCACGACCGAACCGAGCGCGAGGAACGCCGGCAACGGATCGCGCACGAAGAACTGGACCGCATGGTGCGGCGAGAGCGCCCAGATGATCTCCGGGCTGTGGATGATGCTCAGCACGCCCAAAGTCGAGATCACGGCGAAATAGAGCAGCATGATCGGCCCGAAGAGCAGGCCCACCCGCGCGGTGCCGGTGCTCTGGATCGCGAACAGCGCGATCAGGATCACCACCGCGATCGGAATGACGTATCCCGCCGCTCCCGGTGCCGCGACCGCAAGGCCCTCGACCGCCGACAGCACCGACACCGCAGGCGTGATCATCGAATCGCCGTAGAACAGCGCGGTCGCGAATACGCCGAGCAACACGATTCCCGCGGTCCAGCGCTTCTGACCCGCGCGGCCCGAGATCAGCGCGAGCAGCGCCAGGCTGCCGCCCTCGCCCTTGTTGTCGGCGCGCATGATGATCGTGACGTATTTGATCGTCACCACCACCATCATCGACCAGAACATCAGGCTGATCACGCCCATGATGTTGGTATTGTCGAGCGTCAGGTGATGGTGACCGTGGAAGGTTTCACGGAACGCGTAGAGCGGGCTGGTGCCGATATCGCCGAAGACGATGCCGATCGCGCCGACCGCCAGCTTTACGATACCGTCCTGCGAATGGCCGTGCCCGGCGTGCGCCTCGTCCTGCGCCGCAAGGTCCTGCGCCGCAAGCGCTCCGGCGGTATCGTTGGTGGGGGCGGTCACAGGCGGAACTGACGGGCCTGGAGGCGGCGAACGGAAATGGTCATACGACCTGGGTTCTCTTCGAGGTGGGCGCGCCGTTAGCACGTGCAACATAACGCCGCAACGGGACATTGGGGCAGTCCCGGCATTGGCGGGTCGCGTGCATAGTGCGCAGACGCATTATGTGGTGCGAAGTTCCCAGGGGTTCAAGGATCTGGGCCTCACTCCCCTCTCCCTATGGGAGAGGGGAAACACGCCCCATCCCAAACAACGCATCCGCCTCGCTCCGCGTCGCCACCGATCGCAGCACGAAGGACGAATTGATCGTTACCACGCCCGGCAAGCGCCCGAGGTGCTCGCGATGCAGCCGCTCGTAATCGTCCAGATCGCGCGCGAGGATCTTGAGCCGGTAATCCTGCCCGCCCGACACCAAGGCACACTCCACCACCCCATCGATCGCCGCCACCGCGCGCTCGAACTTGGCGAGATCCTCCTCCACCTGCGTACCCAGGGTGATGTCCACCAACGCGGTGATCCGGAACCCCAGCCGCCGCCGCCCCAGCCGCGCGGCATAGCCCTGGATATGCCCGGAGGCCTCGAGCGCCTGGATTCGCCGCGTGCACGCCGATTGCGACAGCCCGACCTCGCCCGCGATCTGGCTCACCGGCGCGCGCGCATCCGCCGCCAGCAATTTGAGGATCGCACTGTCAATTCTGTCCATCACGCATAATTTCCCGGTTTGTGAGCAACAATTAGCATATTCATGCGCAAACACCATCGTTAGCGCTGAACTTTGCAGGGATTTGTCCCTTTGCTTTGCGCTAACGTTGTATCAATTCGAAATAGGAGAGATGCGATGCGGATCGGCGTTCCCAAGGAAATCAAGAACCACGAATATCGCGTGGGCCTCACCCCGGCCTCGGTCGCCGAGCTGGTGCACGCCGGCCACGACGTGCTGGTCGAGACCAAGGCCGGCATGGGCATCGATTTCGATGACAGCGCCTACACCAAGGTCGGCGCGAAGATCGCTCCCGACGCCGCCGCGGTGTTCGCCGGCAGCGACATGATCGTAAAGGTCAAGGAGCCCCAGCCGGTCGAGATCGCGATGCTCGAGCCGCGCCATTTGCTCTTCACCTATCTCCATCTCGCCGCCGACAAGCCGCAGGCCGAGGGCCTGATGGCGTCGGGCGCGACCTGCATCGCCTATGAGACGGTGACGTCCAACTCGGGCGCCCTCCCCCTGCTCAAGCCGATGAGCGAAGTCGCCGGCCGCATGTCGGTCCAGGTCGCGTCGCACTATCTCGAGAAGGAGCAGGGCGGCCGCGGCGAATTGCTCGGCGGCGTCCCCGGCGTCGCGCCGTGCAAGGTCGCGATTCTGGGCGGCGGCGTATCGGGCATCAACGCCGCGCAGATGGCCACCGGCCAACGCGCCGACGTGACGATCTACGACATCAGCAACGAGCGCCTCGCCGAGCTCGACATGCATTTCGGCAGCCAGATCAAGACCGCCTATGCCTCGAAGTCGGCGATCGCCGAGGCCGTGCGGACCTCACAGGTGGTGATTGGCGCGGTGCTGGTCCCCGGCGCGGCGGCGCCGAAGCTGGTCACCCGCGAGATGCTCAAGACGATGATGCGCGGTTCGGTGCTGGTCGATATCGCGATCGATCAGGGCGGCTGCTTCGAGACCAGCCACGCCACCACGCACGACGACCCTGTCTACGAGATCGACGGCATCATCCATTATTGCGTGGCGAACATGCCCGGCGCGGTCGCCCGCACCTCGGCCTTCGCGCTCAACAATGCGACCCTGCCGTTCGTGCTCAAGCTGGCCAACCTCGGCGCCGAGGGCGCGATGACGGCCGATCCGCACCTCGCCAACGGCCTCAATGTCTACAAGGGCAAGATCGCGTTCAAGGCCGTCGCCGACGATCTCGACCTGCCGTTCGAAGCCTGGGTGGGCTGATTTAGGGAGCGGGTGGGGTGCCTTGTGGCGCCTGCCGTCTGGCGATCTCCGCATCCGCCCGCTCCAGCCACAGCGCTACATCGTCACGATATTCGGCATTGGGTGGAGTCAGCTCGAGCGACTTGGCCCACCATTGCCGTGCCTCAGCTAAAGCGCCCATCTTCGCGTAGGCCATACCTAGGAAGAAGGGTGGACCTGGATGCTGTGGCCAGAGCGCCATCGCTTTATCGAACGCAAACCGCGACGCCGGCGAGACGCCGCGGTCATGTTCGGCAAACATCACGCCCAGGCCAGTCCACGCCACTGCGTCGCCAGGAGACTTGGTAACCGCCGAACGCATCCAAGCTATCGCATAGGCGGGCTCGCCCTGCCGCAGCGAGTTTTCGGCGTTATTGTAAAAGCCCCAGGTCTGCGTGAAGCGATCAAACATCGCCTCGCGCATTTTGACCATTTCGGGATCGACCACGCCGCTCTTTTCCGCAACCACAGGATGCCCCGACATCCCCGGATTCCCCTGCCAGGCATAGCCGGTCGCCCCGAGCGTGAGGGCGGTCGCCGCGATCATCCACAGCCGCCGCGGAAAGCCGATCAGCCACAGCAAAGCGCCGGTCAGCAGTGCCACGCCGATAAGCATCGCCCAGCCCATCACTCGGCCTCCTCTTTGCCGAAGGAACGCCGGGCGATGAACAATCCCACCGCGATCAGCACGAACGGCATCAGCCAGAGCGGCGCGGTCAGCCAGCTCCACGGCGGATCATAGGTCACATAGTCGCCGTAGCGCTGCACCAGCCAGCTGCGAATCTGATCGGGCGCCTCGCCCGCAGCGATCCGCTGGCGCACCTCGGCGCGCATATTGCCTGCCATCTCGGCATCCGAGTCCGCGATCGATTGTCCCTGGCAGACAAGGCAACGCAACGTCTCCATCAATTCCTTGGCCCGCATCTCCTGCTTCGGATCGGGCAACTGGGTATAGGCGAGCGGCTGCGGCGGCAGGCTCGAATCGGCGAACGCGGGCCCCGCGACGATCAGCGCGAGCAGCAGCAGGTTGCGCGCCCTCATCGCGCCGCCGCCAGCGCGGCGAGGATCTCTGGCATGTCCTGCGGCCCGATATAGCCGATATGCTGCTTGGTGATCCGGCCCTTGCCGTCGATCACGAAGCTTTCGGGCACCCCCGCCGATCCGAGCGCGAACTGCACCTTGCGGATGCGATCGTCGCCGATCGCGGCGAAGGGATCGCCCGCATTCCGCAGGAAATTGGCCATGTCCTCGGGCTTGTCGGCGGTGGCGACGCCGATGATCTCCACGCCCTGCTGCTTGAGCGCCATCAGCTGCGGCGCTTCGGCGATGCACGGCACGCACCAACTGGCGAACACATTGACCAGCCGGACCTTGCCATCGGCGAACCCGGCGCTCGAAACCGCCGGCTTGCCCGGCACCAGCGAGGGCAAAGTGAATTGGGGCACCGGCTTGCCCACCATCGCCGATTTGACCGCCCGGTCCGCAGGCGCAAGCAACCCGCTCGCCACCAGCGCAAACACCAATGCGAAGAGCCCCAACGGCGCCCAGATCAGCACCCGCCTCATGCCGCGTCCTCATCGGCCCGCCGCTCGCGCAGCACCCGCCCGATCAGCGCCAGCAATCCGCCCAGTCCGATCAGGAACCCGCCCAGCCAGATGAAGGTCACGAACGGCTTCCACCACAAGCGCAACTGCCAGCGCCCCTGCGCGTCGCCGGTGCCGAGCACGGTGTAGAGCTGGCCATCGGCCATGGTCGCGATTGCCGCTTCGCTGGTCGTCGTCACCGGCTGGTTGAAATAGCGCTGCTGCGGGTGCAGCTCGAACCCGCTGCCGCCGTCGCGCACCACCCTGAGCGTCGCCTCCAGCGCCGACCAGTTCGCCCCGATCGTCGGCCGCACCTCTGTGAGCTGCGCGAGGAACGGCCCGACCCGCACGGTCTCGCCCACCTTCACCGCCGCCAGCCGCTCCTGCTTGAACGCGCTATCCGACGCCATGCCCGAAATGCTCACCGCCACGCCCAGGTGCGCGATCACCATCCCATAGACATGCAGCGGCGTCCGCCGCAAATTCCGCCCGAACAGCGGCACCAGGCTCCCCACCGCCAGCCCCGCCGCCGCCGCCAGCCCGCCCACCGGCATCCAGTGCGTCCCCGGCGCCATCACCAGCAGCAGCACCAGCGCGGTCACCGCCGCCGCCAGCGGCAGCATCATCTTGGCTCCAAGCGCGCTCCATTTGTCCTTGCGCCACTTCAGCATCGGCCCGGCCATCGTCGCCACCACCAAGGCCAAAGTCACCGGCACCGCCGCCTTGTTGAAGAACGGCGGGCCGATCGAAAGCTGCTGCCCCATCGCCTGCGCGACCAGAGGATAGAGCGTGCCGATGAAGACGATCCCGAGGATCACCGTCAGCAGCAGATTGTTGAACACCAAAGCGCCCTCGCGGCTGACGAGCTGGAAGGTCGATCCCTGCTTCACCGTCCCCACCCTGAGGCCGAACAGGGCCAAGGCCCCGCCGATATAGATCGCCAGCAGCGCAAGAATGAAGGTCCCGCGCGTCGGGTCCACCGCAAAGGCATGGACGCTAACGAGGATGCCTGAGCGCACCAGGAACGTCCCGATCATCGACATCGAGAAAGCGACCACCGCCAGCATCAGCGTCCACGCTCGCAACCCGTCGCGCGTCGCCAGCACCGTCACCGAATGGAGCAAGGCGGTCGCCGCCAGCCAAGGCATCAGCGAGGCGTTCTCGACCGGATCCCAGAACCACCAGCCGCCCCAGCCCAACTCGTAATAGGCCCAATAGCTGCCCGCGGTGATCCCGATCGTCAGGAATATCCACGCCGCCAGCACCCACGGTCGCATTGCCCGCGCAAAAGCCGGGCCGACCTCGCGCGTGAGCATCGCCCCCACCGCGAAACTGAACGCGACCGACAGTCCGACATAGCCGAGGTAGAGCGTCGGCGGATGGAAGGCCAAGCCCGGGTCCTGCAGCAACGGGTTCAGCCCCTGCCCGTCGGCCGGCGCCGGATCGACCCGCAGGAACGGGTTCGAAGCCATCAGCAGGAAGGCGTAGAAGCCGAGCGCCAACACCGCCTGCGCGCCAAGCGTCGCCGCCAAAGTCTTGCCGTCCAGCCGCCGCTCGAACACCGCGACCCCCGCCCCGGCGACGCCGAGCACGGTGACCCACAAAAGCATCGAGCCCTCGTGATTCCCCCATGTGCCCGCGATCTTGTACAGGAGCGGCTTGGCCGAATGGCTGTCGGTCGCGACCAGCAGCACCGACATATCGGATTGCACGAACAGCAGGATCAGCGTCGCGAACGCCAGCAAGGCCAGCGCCCCCTGCGCGACGGCGATGCGCCGCACCGCGGTCATCAGCTCGTCCGCGCCCGATTTCGCCGCGCCAATCGCCAGCACGAGCTGGATCAGTGCCAGAGCGGCGGCGATCCACAGCGCGGCAAGCCCCCCCTCCGCGATCATTTTTCCAGCGTCTCGGTCTTGTGCATATTCCCCGCGGCCTGCGGCGGCATGTAGCGCTCGTCATGCTTGGCGAGGATATTGTCCGCAGCGAACCCGCCGTCAGGCCGGAACTGCCCTTCGGCGACCACGCCCGATCCTTCCTTGAACAGGTCCGGCGTCACCCCGCGGAACGCCACCGGCACCCGCGCCTTGCCGTCGCTCACCACGAAGGTGATCGAGACGCCATCGGGCTGGTGCCTGATCGACCCCTTCTCGACCATCCCGCCCAGCCGCACATTCCGGTTCAACGGCAACGGCTTACCGGCCACATCTCCCGGCGCATAGAAGAACGCCGCCTGATCCTGCAACGCCGAGAGCGCGAGCCCGCTGGCGCCCAATATCGCCGCCACGGCGAGCAGGCCCAGCACGAGCCGCTGATGCTTGGGCTTTACCATCATGGCTTCTTGCCCAGCGCCTCGGCCATCGCTTCCGCGCGGCGCATCGCCCGCCAGCTCAGCACGGCAAGCCCGCCCGCGCCGATCACGGTCACGGCATAGGCCGCGGTCACGAACGCCCAATGGTTCATCGCGCCGCCATCCGCTTCATCCGCGCCTCGACCTTCTGCAACGCCAGCGCCGCGCGCATCCGCATCAGCACCACGCCCGCATAAAACAGCGTGAAGCCCAGCACCGTGAAGATCAGCGGCCACAGCATCGTGCGGTCGATCTTGCCGCTCACCACGCTCTCGCCCTGGTGCAGCGTGTTCCACCAGATCACCGAATAATGGATGATCGGCAGCAGCACCGATCCCGCCACCCCGAACAGCGCGGGCACCCGCCCATCGCCCCCGCGCTCGGCATCCGCCCGCGCCAGAGCGATATAGGCGATATAGACGAAGAACAGCAAAAGCATCGAAGTCAGCCGCCCGTCCCACTCCCACCAGGTCCCCCAAGCGGGGCGCCCCCAGATCGACCCGGTGATCAGGCACAATGCCGCGAACAACGCCCCGGCAGGGGCCATCGCCCGCGCGGCGACGTTCGCCAAAGGATGCCGCCAGATCAGGTAACAGAAGCTCGCAATCGCAAGTCCCGTCCACCCGCCCATCCCCAGCCAGGCCGAGGGAACGTGGATGTAGAGGATCCGCACCGTCTCCTTCTGTAGATAGTCCGGCGGCGTCAGCGTCAGCCCCGCCCAGCCCCCGAACACCGCCAGCGCCAGTCCCGTCCAGAACAAGATCGGCGTCAGCGGACGCGCGATCTTCAGGAAGCGCGTAGGATTGGCGAGGGCGTGGAGGATGGGCACGGGTGACGGATAGCGGGGTTTGCGGGGGGAATCCATCGGCCGCGTCATCCGCTTGCGATCCCACTCCCGCGCTTCATGCGATCGGCGACGGAACACACTGGACGCCCGATGATCGCGCCCCTAATTTCCAGCGATTGGGGAGGGGTCAAACCATGCGTATACTGGCGTTCGCCGCCTTGATCGCGGCCGGCTTTCCGTCCGCCGCGCTGGCGCAGACGTTGCCGGTGGCGCCCGATCCGGCAACCGTCAGCGTGCCGGATCTGTCGGGATCGGCTGCCCCCGATGTCGTCGCCAACGGCTGGAAATATTTCTTCTTCCAGCGCGAAGGCGTCAGCTTCACCGAGGCGCATGCCGATATCGCCGATTGCTTCCGCTTCCTCACGCCCAATGATTGGGGAACCGTCAAGCTGGGCCGCTTCGTCCCCTGGGAAAGCCGGAACGGCGTGAAGGCCGACTATAGCCCGAATCCCTACGGCCTGGTCGGTGTGCTGATGCTCGCGATGATCGAAGGCACGCTCACGCGGCGCGATTATCAGGCGAAGATGCGCCGCTGCATGGAGACGCGTGGATATACCCGCTACGGCGTGTCCGAGGAAATCTGGGAGAATGTGACCAATCTTCCCCGGGATCAGTCGATCGCCGTCCAGGCGAAGATCGCGTCCGGCCCGAGCTTCGGTGGAAAGGTGCCCGTCAAGTGAACAAGCTTCTGCTCGCGCTTTCGCTCGGGTTCGCTTCGCTCCCGACGTCCGTATTTGCCGGGCCAAGCGAAGAGATGACCGAAATCCGCGGTGACAAGCCGGTCGTGCTTCGCGCCGATCGCGCCTATTTCCTGTTCCGCTCCGAATCCGGCGTCAGTCCGGTGTTTCTGCGCATCCCGACCGAAGCAGAGATGCGCGCCTACGACGCCGCCAAGCGCGAGGCATTTGCCAAGGCCGAGCCCGAAATGACCAAAAGGCGCGAAAGCATGATCGCCGCCGGAAAGGACGGCAAGACGATACCGCCCGTCCCCACGCTCGAGAATTTCAACTTCGTCTGGGATGGGGTGCAGAACGCGCAGACCGTGAACATGGGCCGCGCGCTCGAGAAAACGGGCAAGGTCAAGACGCTGCTGATCGAAGCGCTGCCGGGGAATTATGTCATCTATGGCCTTGGCTACGGCAATATCTTTCAGACCTGCTTTTGCCTCGGCAGCGTCTCGTTTCCCGCAAAGCCGGGCGAGATCGCCGATCTCGGCACGCTGCTCGTCTCGTCGGCATCCGCCCAGTCGGACGAGCCCGAGCTCAAGGCCGAGACCGGCTTCGGCCCCAGCATGAACGGCCATCTGGTAACTTGGGCCGCCGCGATACGGCCCGCCACGCCGTCGACACCAGCACCGGTCATGCTTGCGGGCAAGCCGATCGCCCGGGCCGGCTACCGCGCCGTGGGGAAGTTCGTTGCGGGGTTTTCATTCGCAATCAACCGGTTGGCGCCAATCCCGGGCGTGCTGGGTTACGATCGCGGCAATGTGCTCGACCTGATCGAAAACAGAATCGCGCCGAACCAATATTGAGGGTCAGGCGCGCCATCAGCGGCAGCGCGATCTTTCTCACCTCCGGTACACGTCGCGCATCCCGCCGATCCACCCAGCCTGCGCGATCCCCGCGCTGCGGCTGCGGCGCGCGGCGGCAAGGTCGATCGGTTCCTCGAAACGGATTCCCGCGGCGCCCTCCGCCACCCACATCACCACCGCGTCGAGATCGTGCGCCTGCCCGATCGTCACGCGGATGCGATCGCCGCGCGTGAGCTTGCCCGAATGGAGGATGCACGCGCCCGACAGCGACAGGTTGCGGATGCGATGCTCGCTCGGCGTCCGCGCGCTCGCGGTCCAGACCATCGCGCGCAGCATCACGCTTTCGCGCTTGTCGCTGTTACGGCTGGCACCCGGCTGCATGAGACTACTCTTGGAGCATCGCAAATGAACCGGGCCGGAACGGTCGCCCAACCTTGCAATGTAGGATTTGCCGCGCTTCCCTGCTCCTATGCGCGTGCAATTCAAGGAAAGCCGTGCTCCGGCGAAGGCCGGAGCGCTGGCCACGGATCGGCAGGCCCGCGAAGGCTCCGGCCTTCGCCGGAGCGCAACAATCCTGCGCGCTCACGCAACGAAGCATCACAAAGTGCGGGAAAAGTGCGAAGCTAAGCCGCGCAAATCCACCATGGCATCAACCCAACGGCCCGCCTCAAACGAACCCCTGGTTCCACGTCGAGGCGTTGTAATTGCCGATGTTCGGCAACACCGTCACCATGTTGCTCGGCGTCACTCCGAACCAGCCCGCCAGCGTCGAGGCATATTGATCGACCGCGATCGTCGGCACCAGCCGCCCCTGCCCGACGTCGTCGGGCGTGCCGTTGCCCACCGCCGGCGGCGTCCCGTAAATCCGCCGCCCGTTGACCGCGCCGCCCATCACGAAATGCATGCTGCCCCAGCCATGGTCCGATCCGTCGTCGTTGGGCTGGAGCGTACGGCCGAAGTCGGAGCCGGTGAAGGTCGTCACTCGGTTCGAAATGCCCAGCGCGACGGTGGTGTCGTAGAACGCGCGCATCGCGTCGGCGACTCGCCCCATCAACGTCGGGTGCTGCGCGACCAGCCCGTCGTGCAGGTCGAACCCGCCGAGCGAGACGAAGAACACCTGCCGCTTGGCGCCGAGTTCCTGCGACACCGAGATCATCCGCGCGACGATCTTGAGCTGGTCGGCCAGGCTGTTGCCCGCCGGAAAGAGTGGGAAGTTCGCCGCCGGCGCGGTCGCCAGCGCGCTGGTCACCTGCGCATAGGTGTCGAGCGCACGCTTGCTGATGATGCCATGCTCGTTCTCGAACAGATTGGCGTGCGATGCGCCCATGATGCTCCGCAGCGTGCTCGCCGCCAGCGTCGATCCGTAGAGATTGGCGCTGTTGTTGAGCAAAGCGATCGGCCCGCTGGTGCTCACCGAATATTGGATCGCCTGCCGCCCGGTGAGGAAGACCGCATTGCCGGATGCGTTGATGCAGGTCAGCGTCGCACTGCCGTTGCCGCTCTGGAACAGATCGCCCAGCCGCCCGCCCCAGCCCGAGGTCGCGCCCTCGGGATTGCTCGCCTGCCAATAGCTCTGCTGGTCGTTGTGGCTGAACAGTTTCGGCGGCAGCGGCACCGAATTGGCGCTATACTGCGCCTTGGTGGTCGGCTGGATCAACGTGCCGACGTTGAGCACCACGGCCATCTTGCCCGCATCGAACACCGGCATCAGCGGGATCATCGTCGGCGCCAGCGCATATTGCCGCCCGTTCGGCAGCGCTACGGATGGATTGAGCGCGGTGGTTCCCAAAGCGACCCGCGAATGCGCCAGCGTCGGCCGCGCGGCGGCATAGAGGTCGTAGCTCGCCTGGTCATAGGGCGGCAGCGTGTTGGCGTAATCGTTGCCGCCATAGAGGAACACGCAGACCAGCGCCTTGTAATCGGAGGCGGTCGCCGCCGCCGCTTCGCCGATCGCGGCCAGGCTGGTGACGAACGGCGCGGCGCCGCCGGCGATGCCGAGCGCGGCGGTGCGCTTGAGGAAGGCGCGGCGCGATTGATCGTTGGTCATGTCCGCTCCCTCACTTGCATGTCAGATATTCGGGGGAGGCCATCGTCAGCAGGATCGCCGCCGAGACCCGGTTCTGCAGCAGCGCCGGGGTGGAGGTGCCGATGCTGTCCACCGCCGCCTTGATCTGCGCGAGCGTCGCGCTGCCCACCTGGCCTGCGGCGAGCACCAGATTGACCTCGTCGACCAATGCCTGGCTGTCCGCCGCCTTGGTGAGGATGTCGGTGTAATCCGCCCGGAAATCGCCGGTCGAGGTGATCAGCGCCGACATATAATTGATATAGGCGACCACGCTCAGCTCGTTGGTGATCTGCATCTCCGGCGCCACCAGTCCGGCGCTCGAGATCGCGGTATTGGGCGGCGAATAGCCGGGCCGGAAGAAGTTGAAAACCGAGCCGCTGCGCCCCATCGACTGCGCCAGCCTTGTGCTCGAACTGCTGGTGTCGCCGATGTTCCACGCGTCGGAGATCGACGCCGCGTTGAACGCCCGCGCCCATCCGGTCATCCGCATCACCGGCTCACGCAATTTGCCCGCGTTTGCGCCGCCCGAAGGATCGGCGCGCGCCTCGCTGTCCATCAGGATCGCGCGGATCACCGCCTTCATGTCGCCGCGCACGCCCGAACCATTGTTAGCGAACACCGCCGCCACGCGGCCGATATAGGCTGGCGAGGGATTGCTGGTGACGAGCTTCTGGATCAGCTGCTTCGATACGAACGGCGGGATATTGGCGTGCGCGAAGATCGTATCGAGCGCGGTGGCGACCGCGGCCGCTCCGGCGGTCCCGGCGGGAACGGTCACGCCAAGGAAGGTCGAGGCCCCCGTCTCATGGTTGCCGTTGATGATCAGCGCGCGGCGATACCGGTCAGGCGTCGTCCCGTCGGAGGAATCCACATTCAGCCCGGTAAACACCCGCGCCAGCCCCGAGACGTCGGCCTGCGTATAGGTATCGATCGGCAGCCCGCCCGAAAGCTTGCGGCTGCCATCGATGTTAAGCTGGTACAGCCCGATCGTGAACAGCTGCATCAGCTCGCGCGCATAATTTTCGTCGGGCACCGATCCGGTGGCGGCATTGGCCTTGCGGTTGTTGAGGAAGGTCAGGAACGAAGCCATCGCCGCGTTGGTGGTGATCTTGTCGAGGATCGTGCGGAAATTGCCGAAGGCGTTGTCGAGCAGCACATCGACATACCCCGCCATCGCGAACTGCACCCAGTTGAGCTGCACGCCGCTGATCCCGACCACCATGATCTCGAGCAAAGCCATGCCCACCCGCTGGCGCAGCTGCCCCGGATCGCCGATCAGCTGCCGCCACATCGTCGGGTCGAAGCCGGTCTCGTTGTTGATGTTGGCGGCGACGTTCAGCCCCTTGGAGACCATATAGTCCCAATGCGAGGTCGCGCGGGTCATCGCGAGCTGATCGGTGATCCAGCCGTCGTAGCCGCGCGACTGGACGTTGGCGATTTCCGCCTTGGTCGCGCCCATCGTCGCCTGCGCGAGGAAGCGACTGGCCTGCTGCTGGGTAACCGCGGCGATGGTCGGAGTCGGCGTCGGCGCGGGCGATACGATGCCGCCACCGCCACCGCCGCCGCTCGATCCGCCCGCGGAGTCGCACGCGGCCAGCGCCAGCGCCAATGTCGGCGCAACGGTGGAGGTACGGAGCAATGGCGCGGCGCGCTCGGACGGCGCCTCTTCCACTACGAATTCGACAGGATGCTGCGTCTCGCCCACGTTGCCCTCCCACGCGATCGGATCGCGTCCCGAGGGCAGCGTACGCCCCGGATGGTTCAGGGCCTAACGATGGTTATGGTAACAATCCTATTCGGGACTTTCCCGGGCCGGAGCCGTTACGATCAGCCCCGCCCGATCAACCTTTGCGCGATCCGGTCGGCGACTTCGCTCTCGGGATCGCCGGTGCGATCGCTCTCGTCCCACACTTCGATCAGCCGCAGCGGGATCTTCTGCACCCGCGCCTGCACCTCGGCCATGTCGCCCTGCCCGAGATATTCTAGGCCGACGTTGATGATCCCGCCGGCGTTGATCACATAATCGGGCGCATAGAGAATGCCGCGCGCATGCAGCCGCGAACCATCTTCGCGCGTGGCGAGCTGGTTGTTCGCGCCGCCCGCAACGACCTTGCAATTGAGCGCCGCGATCGATTCCGCGGTCAGGATCGCGCCTAGCGCGTTCGGGCTGAAAATCTCGGCCTCGGTGGTCAGGATATCGCCGGTCGCGACCGTATCCGCGCCCAGTTCCGCTGCCAGCGCCTTGGCGCGCTCGCCATCGACATCGGCGAGGGTCAGCCTGGCGCCATCCTTCGCCAGCAGCCGGGCCAGCCCGCCGCCGACGCTGCCGACGCCCTGGATCGCTACATGCACGCCCGCCATCGAATCGGCGCCGAGGCCACGCCTGGCCGAAGCCTTGACCCCCAGATACACGCCCATCGCCGTGACCGGCCCCGGATCGCCGCCCGCGCTGCCCGCCGCGACCGGCAGGCCCGAGACGTGGCGAGTCTGGCTCGCGACGATCTTCATCCGCGCTTCGGACATGCCGACGTCCTCGGCGGTCACATACCGCCCGTCCAGCGATTCGACCGCGCGGCCGAACGCCTCGAGCTGCGCCGTGCTGATCTCCGCGCCCGGTTCACCGGCCAGGATCACGCCCTTGCCGCCGCCCATCGGCAGGCCCGCCATCGCGTTCTTGTAGCTCATGCCGCGCGACAGCCGCAGCGCGTCGGTGATCGCCGCGCGGCTATCGGCGTAATGCCAGAAGCGCGCGCCGCCCGCCGCCGGCCCCAGCGCGGTCGAGTGGATGGCGATCACGGCGCTCAGGCCCGAAGCCGGATCCGTGAACAGATGGACGCCCTCATGGTCGTCGAAATCGGGGAAACCCCAGTCAATCTTCACGTCTTTTCCCTGCGGGGGGCGGTGCCGGCCGCCGACAGTCAGCGCTATGCTGACCCAAAAAAAGAATGGGGCGACCGACGGGACTTGAACCCGCAACATCCGGCATCACAAGCCGACGCTCTAACCAATTGAACTACGGTCGCCACGAAGCAAGCGCGCTTAGCGGCGCTTATGGCGAAGCGCAAGATTGTTAGCCGCGCGAGACGCGAACGGCTTCCTCCGCGGTGGTGACACCCTCGCGGACCAGCGCGCGGGCGGCCGATCCCAGGTTCGGCGCGTTGAGGAACGCATGCCGCGCGATGATCGCGCCGTCGCCGCCATCGTTGACCAGCCGCCGCAGCGCCGCGTCGGCATGAATCGCCTCGAACACAGCGGTCTTGCCGGTAAATCCGCCGCCGCAGCGCCCGCAGCCCACCGCTTCATAGACTACGGCGCCCGAATCGAACCCGAGCAACGCCGATACCGAACCCTGCGCCTGCACCGGCTTGCGGCATTCGCGGCACAATTTGCGCACCAGCCGCTGCGCCAGCACCGCCTGCACCGTCGCGGCCAATTGGAATGGCTCGACCCGGAGCGACCGCAGCCACGCCAGCGCACCCACCGCGTCGTGCGCCTCGACGCCGGCGAGCACCAGATGCCCCGCCGCCGCGGCCTGCACCGCCAGCCCGGCCATCTCGCGATCGGCAATCGTATCGATCAGGATCGCGTCGGGATCCTGCCGCAACGCCGCGCGTAACTCGACCGCGCTGTCCGCCGACAGGAGATTGCGCGTGCCATCGTCGATCTGTCCCAGCAGCGCCCGCAGCGTCGTGATCCGCCCCGATCCCGCAAGCCCGGCGACCAGCACCAGCCCGGCGCTGCGCGCCAGCACCGGCGCCAGAGCCTTAACCAGCGCGGGCGTCATCCCCAGCGCCTCGAGGTCGCCCGCACGCGCATCGGCGGCGGGCATGTGCAGCACGGTGCGTTCGCCGAGCTTTGCCACTTCCACGCCGCTCCCGGCGAAATCCAGATCGATCCGCGCGGGCAGCCGCAGCACCTCCACCAATTGCCCGGCGATGCGCAACCGTACCTGCATCCCCTCGCCCAGCGGCGCGATATGGACGTGAGTCGCTCTCCGGCGAATCGCTTCGTCGAGGATGCCGGAAGCCAGATCGGGGTGCGGACTCGCGACGAACGGCGCCTGATCGCGATCGGCCGGCGCCAGCGTTGCGGATTCCATGTCCATCGCCTTGGCCTAGGGGCGCGGTGTGACTCTGATCTTGCGCTTTTGTGACACCAGCATTTCAGCGCGCACCCGGGCTGGAATCCTTGGGCCCGATTTGGCAGAGAGGCGCGATGGAACCCGCCTACAACTTCGGATCCGGCCACCCTTCCGAACTGCTGGTCGATCACCTCGCGCGCACGCCCGGCGTCCAGCGCGTGCCCGGCCCCAAGGTGGCGATGTTCATCGCGAAGAACTTTCTCGATGCCACGACCTGCACCGAGATCATGCGCCTGATCGATCTCGATCGCCGCCCCTCGACGATCGCCGATCCCAATGGCGACTATGCCTTCCGCACCAGCGAGACCTGCGATCTCGATTCGCAGGACCCGACCGTCAAGCAAGTCGAGGATCGCATCAGCGCTTTCATGGGTATCGATCCACGCCACGGCGAGCCGCTACAGGGCCAGCGCTATGAGGTCGGGCAGGAGTTCAAGGCGCACACCGATTATTTCGAGCCGAACGGCGCCGATTTCGCCAAATACTGCACGGTGGCGGGCCAGCGCACCTGGACGGTCATGATCTACCTCAACCATGTCGAGGCCGGCGGCGCCACCAGGTTCAAGGCGCTCGACAAGATCGTCCAGCCCGAGACCGGCAAGTTGATCGCCTGGAACAACCTGCGCCCGAACGGCACGCCAAACCCCTCGACACTCCACCATGCGATGAAGGTCCGCGCGGGTACCAAGTACGTTATCACCAAATGGTTTCGCGAGCGCCACTGGGGCTGGTGACCCCCGCCACCGCCCACTGACATAAATGAGTCACGACTCTGTTGCGGCAGAGTCATGAAACTCCAACTCCCGCGTCACAGCCCGACCCTACAGCGACCCTCGATCAGAGCGACGGGGGCCTCTTCCGATTCGCGCCTGCATCGTCGGATCCTCGGCCTCCGGGCTGGACAAGAAACATCGCTGGAGTCAGGGAAAATGACCAACAAGAACTTGCGCCGCATATTGTTTGCGACCGCGTCGCTGGCCGTGCTGAGCGGCTGCAACGGCGCCAGCGACATCGCCTCGCCGGGCACCGGCGGCAACGTCATCATCAACAATCCGCCGGCGCCCACGCCCACCCCGGCCCCCACGCCGACCCCGACCCCGCTGGTCACCGCCGCCGCCGGCTGCCCGACGATCGCGGACCCCCAGGGGCTGACCGACGGCGGCACGATCACCGGCCCGACCGGCAGCTACCGCATCTGCGCGCTTCCGGCGCGCATCAACCGCAGCATCCAGCTCACCAAGATCACCGGCCTGCTCTATCGCATGAACGGCCGCGTCGATGTCGGCACCGATGGCGGGCCTGTCGCGGTCGCCGACACCAACGTCACGCTGACGATCGATCCGGGCGTGATCGTCTATGCCAACACCGGCGTTTCGTGGCTCGCGGTCAACCGCGGCAACAAGATCAACGCCGCCGGCACCGCGACCCAGCCGATCATCTTCACCAGCCGCGACAACATCCTCGGCCTCAACACCGAGAATTCGTCGGGCCAGTGGGGCGGCGTCGTCCTGATGGGCCGCGGCAAGATCACCGATTGCGCTGCGCCTGGCGCGACGCCGGGCACCGTGGCCTGCGAGCGCCAGACCGAAGGCGCCACCGATCCAGCGCTCTACGGCGGTGCGGACAACGCCTATAACGCCGGCGTCCTCCGTTACGTGCAGATCCGCTACTCGGGCTATGTCCTCTCGGCCGACAGCGAGCTCCAGTCGCTCACCACCGAAGGCACCGGCACCGGCACCACCATCGATCACGTCCAGTCGTTCAACAGCTCGGACGACGGCGCGGAGTTCTTCGGCGGCGCGGTCAACATGAAGTATTTCGCGTCGATCGGCGCCGAGGACGACAATCTCGACAGCGATACTGGCGTCCAGGCCAACTTCCAGTACATCCTGGCGGTCCAGCGTCCCGGCATCGGCGATGCGATGATCGAAGCCGACACCGACAATGCGCTCGACGGCAACACGCCGCGCCAGCACACCGCGGTGTCGAACGCGACCTTTATCCAGCGCTCGACCACCGGCGCCGATCTCGCGGCGATCCTGCTGCGCGGCGGCACCGATTACACCCTGGTCAACTCGGTCGTGGTCAGCCCCGATCTGCCGTGCCTGCGCATCAGCCGCGCCAACACCATCCAGGCCGCCGATCCGGCGCAGGATGAGCTTGGCGCCCCGGTGTTCAAGTCGGTCGTCCTGCAATGCGCCGCGACCAAGTATCTCGGCGCCAACACCGTAACCGCGGCACAGGTGCAGACGATCTTCGGATCGGGCACGAACAATAACAACGACGCGTTCGTCCCCACGCTGACCGGCGTCTATGTCAACGGTACGAACGAGACCGCCGTGACGCCGTTCGATGCCAAGACCCTGTTCCCCTTCTTCGACACGACCGCCTACATCGGCGCCGTTCGGAACGCGACCGACACCTGGTACGCAGGCTGGACCTGCAACAGCGCGATCGCCAATTTCGGCACCGGCAACAGCGGCCTTTGCACCTCGCTTCCGACCAGCTGACGCGAAGCAGAAGTGATGGGGCGGGATGTGCTGTGAACAGCCATCCCGCCCCTTTTCGGATTGAATAGGGGGTTCCCATGATGAAGCCGTTGAGGCTCGCAAGCCTGTTGCTCGTAACTACCGCGATCGTCGCTCCCTCTGTCGCGCACGCGCAGGACGCGCCTGCCGACGCCGCGCCGCTGCCCCCCGCCGACGCGGCGACCGCCACCGACCCGCAGGACAAGCAGCCCGGCGACGAGCCCGAGATTTCGATCCCCGGCGGCGGCGCCGAGCCTGAGGAAATCGTCGTGCGCGGCCGACACACGCCCAATGTCATCCGCGCGACGCCGCAGGTGCTCTCTGTGCTGTCCAGCGCCGATATCGCGCGTACCGGCGAGGGCGATATCGCCGGCGCGCTCAGCCGCGTCACCGGCCTCAGCGTCGTCGGCAACGGCTTCGTCTATGTCCGCGGCCTGGGCGATCGCTATTCGCTCGCATTGCTCAACGGCTCGCCGCTCCCCAGCCCCGAGCCGCTGCGCCGCAACATTCCGCTCGACGTCTTCCCGACCAACGTCATCGCCTCTTCCTTCGTCCAGAAGAGCTATTCGCCCAACTTCCCCGGCGAATTCGGCGGCGGCGTCATCAACCTCACCACCAAGGCGGTTCCCAAGGAGAGCTTCCTGACGGTGAGCGGCAGCATTTCGGGCGATACCCTCACCACCGACCGGCTTGGCTACACCTATTTCGGCAGCAAGAGCGATCCGACGGGCTTCGATAACGGCACCCGCGATCTGCCTCCGGCGCTGCAGAGCTTCCTCGACAGCGGCAACCGCATCGGCGATCTCACCGCCGCGCAGCGTCAGGACGTCGCCGCGCAGCTGATCAACGCCGACAACGCGCTGCTCCAGCGCAACCGCCACATCCCGTTCAACTGGAGCACCGGCCTCACCGGCGGAACTTCGTTCGACGTCGGCGGCACCCGTCTCGGCATCATCGCCACCGCCGGCTACAGCAACAAATGGCGCACCCGCGACACCCGCCAGCAGGCGACCGATTCCTCCGATCTGTCGACCAAGCGCTTCGATTACGAGCGCGTGATCACCGATAACCGCATCGTCGTGAATGGCCTGCTCGGTATCGGCGCCGAATTCGACGAGAACACCATCCGCTGGACCAACCTCTATATCCGCGACACGCTGAAGCAGGCGCGGCTCGCCAGCGGCACGGATTTCACCTCGGGCTCGCGCCAGCGGATGATCCAGGATACCGCCTGGTACGAACGCCAGCTGATCGACACCCAGCTCGTCGGCGAGTTCCGCATCGGCGACATGAGCATCGATGCCCGTGCCGGCTATGCCAATTCGCAGCGCGAGGCTCCGAACGAAATCTCGATCGGCTATGTGCTGTTCCAGTCCGGCCCCTATGCCGGCAACTATCTCAACCGCCTCAACGCCGGCCTGGGCTCGGGCACCGCGACCTATTCGGACCTCAACGAGAATCTCTTCTCGGGCGGACTCGATTTTTCGTACAAATTCTCGCCCAGGCTGACGGTCACCGCCGGCATGGCCTATTCGGACACGGACCGGAAATCGTCGCGCCGCCAGTTCCAGTACATTGCTCCGAGCACCCTGCCCGAGGGCGTGAGCATGTTGCGTCCGGACCTGCTGTTCGGCGGGGCGATCATCCGCGGGTTCGGCGTCGATCTGGTCGAGACGACCGAGACCGATCCAGCCTTCTCGGCCAACCTCGTCACCCAGGCCGCCTATCTTCAGGCGCGCGTCAAGCCGGTCGAGTCGCTAACGATCGACCTGGGTTTCCGCTTTGAGACCGGGCGGCAGA